>ENA-ORLY01000032-ORLY01000032.1-human-gut-metagenome-genome-assembly--contig:-NODE-32-length-207994-cov-13.909074_pt1 | contig 207994 bp, 166 predicted proteins | sample MGYA00243071_ERZ508832 | MGnify/ENA primary metagenome ERZ508832 (study PRJEB26277, sample SAMN04329777) | human gut metagenome | biome: human-associated habitat | host: Homo sapiens | place: USA... | reverse complement strand
TGACGAGACAGGTGTGTACTTACCAGCGGCTTACCTATCTGCTGACACTATCCACTTACCGATGTGCTGACCTCACCACTGCTCATTGCTCATTGCTCATTGCTCATTGCTCACTGCTAATTGCTCACTGCTAATTGCTCATTGAAAATATATTGCTGCTTTTTCCTCTTTGCGGAACATTTTTTTAAAAAACCTTATTGACAAACGGGATTTGATGTGCTAAAGTACCAAAGACGTCCCCTCGAGGGGGCTTTATTTAGCTTGAGTTCATATCGTTTGCCCGAATTGCGGCTTGCCTTGTGCTGGGGGAAGCGGGTTCAGCGGCGGCGCGGGCTCAGGCAGACTACAAGGAGGCTCTACCATGCGCGTAAAGATCACACTCGCTTGCTCCGAATGCAAGCAGAGGAACTACAATACGTTCAAAAACAAGAAGAACGATCCCGACAGGCTCGAGTTCAAAAAGTATTGCCGTTTCTGCCGTAAGCATACTCTCCACAAGGAATCCAAATAAGGAACAAGGAGAACGCTATGAAAAAAGAAGTAAAACAGACAGGCGAAAAGAAGCCGGGCTTTTTCAAAAAAGTCGGCGGATTTTTCTCCCGCATCGGAACTTATTTCAAAGAAGTTTTTGCTGAAACCAAAAAGCTCAGCTGGCCCGGCAAAAAAGAACTTGTCGGATATACCCTTGCTGTTATCGGCTTTGTTGCACTGATGGCAGCTCTCATGTGGGTGCTGGATCTCGGCTTCAGCAAAGGCATCGGCGCACTTGCCAAAATCGTTGTTAAATAAGGATTGCCAATGACGGACGAAGTAAGGACTCATTACGGGGATGACACCCCGCTTGATGCCCGGTGGTACGTCGTCCATACCTACTCCGGATACGAAAACAAAGTCAAGGAAGACCTTGAAAAAACAATTGAGAACCGCAATCTTCAGGATTTGATTCTCGAGGTTAAGTATCCCACAGAGCAGGTCACGGAGCTCAAGGAGGGTTCAAAGAAGCCCAAGACGGTGCTTCGCAAGGTGTACCCCGGTTATGTCATGGTCAAAATGGTCATGAACGACAACACATGGTATATTGTTCGCAACACCCGCGGCGTTACCGGCTTTGTAGGCCCGGGAAGCAAGCCGATTCCCCTCACCGATGAGGAGGTCACGGCAATGGGCGTTGAACGTATGCAGCTTGAGCTGGATATCAAAGTCGGCGAACACGTCCGTGTTGTTTCCGACCCGTTTGCGAATTTCATCGGTACGGTTCAGGCAATCGACCCCGAAACGCAGCGGATTCGCCTCATGATTTCCCTTTTCGGCAAGGAAACGCCGATCGAGCTGGATTTTGTCGAGGTTCAAAAACTCTGATTTTTTTCAAACACCGTAACCCCGTATGTTTTTCCGTTTTAAATTAAACGGATTTGCATAGTGGGAGGAAAAGCGGACAGCTTGCGCCGCTTGCTCAACAGCACGGAGCAGCGCGCCGGATAACGCTCCGCCGTTCCGCTCGCACCACATTATTTTTAGGAGGAATATCAAAATGGCAAAGAAGATTACAGGCTTTGTCAAGCTGCAAATCCCCGCAGGCAAAGCGACCCCTGCACCGCCCGTAGGCCCCGCACTCGGCCAGCACGGCGTTAACATCATGGGCTTCTGCAAGGAGTTCAACGAGCGCACCTCAAAGCAGGCGGGTCTCATCATTCCCGTTGTCATCACGGTTTACCAGGATCGTTCGTTCACCTTCATCACCAAGACCCCTCCCGCAGCCGTTCTCATCAAGAAGGCTTGCGGAATCGAGAGCGGTTCCGGTGCGCCCAACAAGACCAAGGTTGCGAACATCACCAAAGCACAGATTAAAGAAATTGCTGAGCTCAAAATGCCCGACCTCAACGCAGCAAGCCTTGAAGCGGCAATGAGCATGGTAGCCGGCACCGCACGCAGCATGGGCGTTGTCGTTGTTGACTGAGGAAACAGCGTGGGAGGCATCAGCCGTTATCACCACAAGGAGGATTAAACAACTATGAAGCATGGCAAAAAGTATATCGAAAGCGCAAAGTCTTTCGACAATCAGAAGCTCTATGATCCCGAAGAGGGTATTTCCGTAGTCCTTTCCACCGCAAAGGCAAAGTTCGACGAAACCATTGAAGCGCATATCCGTCTGGGCGTTGACTCCCGTCACGCAGACCAGCAGGTTCGCGGCGCAGTCGTTCTGCCCCACGGCACCGGTAAGGTTGTTCGCGTTCTCGTTTTCGCAAAGGGCGACAAGGCTCGCGAAGCACAGGAAGCGGGCGCGGATTTCGTCGGCGATGAAGATATGGTCAAAAAGATTCAGACCGAAAACTGGTTCGGTTTTGATGTCTGCGTTGCAACTCCCGATATGATGGGCGTTGTCGGTCGAATCGGCCGCGTTCTCGGCCCGAAGGGCTTGATGCCCAACCCCAAGAGCGGCACCGTCACCATGGATGTTGCAAAGGCAATCACCGATATCAAAGCAGGTAAAGTTGAATACCGTGTTGATAAGACCAACATCTGCCACTGCCCCGTCGGTAAGGTCAGCTTCGGCAAAGAAAAGATCGGCGAGAACCTCAACACTTTGATGGACGCTATCATTAAGGCAAAGCCCGCAGCGGCGAAGGGTACCTATATTAAGAGCCTCGTACTCTCCACCACCATGGGCCCCGGCGTCAAGTTCAACGGCATGAAGTTCTGATTTCACCTTTGATATGACCCAAATCACGGCGGCGCACCCCCAAAAGCGGGGTGTGCCGCTTTTTCGGTTCAATGCCGTATGAGGCTGAGACTGTACACATGTACAGGTTGCATTTTTCCGAGCGGTTTGCTATACTTATTTCAGGGGAACATTCGTTCCGCAGCGTTTGCTGACTATTAACAGGGAGGATGCTGCAATGGCAAAGAAAAAGAAAAATAAATACACGGTCAATATCCTTTGGAAGGATCGGCGGCGCAGGCTCGGAATGCCCCTGAGTTTTCAGCGTTACCGTCTGGGCGAGGACAGGTTGTTTTATGAAAAAGGCTTTTTAAGTACTACGGTTGACGATATCCTGTTGTACAGAGTTCGGGATATAAGTGTAAAAATCTCATTTTGGCAGCGCCTTACGGGCGTCGGCACGGTAACGGTCAACTCTTCCGATCAGACAATGCCCGTGCTTGTTATGCGCGATATTAAGCGTCCCCGTGAAGTTAAAGAAATGCTTCATCAACAGGTCGAAAAAGCGAAAATCGCCTATCGCGTCCGCTATAATGAAATGATGGGCGCGGCGGGTGATGCAAACGGGGATGGGATCCCCGATGTGCTTCAGGATGGAAATTTTGGCGCATAGTGCGAAACAGTTTTCAATGCGCAATGCGCAGTCAACGTGAGCCGGAGGGAAGAAATACCCTCTCGGCTCACGTTTTGTTTTGAATTCTGCCGCCGCTGCCGGTTTTAAACTTAAACCTTTTTGCGTGAAGTCCGTTTCGGCGCACGGTTTTCGAAATAATCATATACAATACGGAGTCAGGGGCATATAAGAAACTTATGTGAAAAAACTGTGACAAATTTTTAAAATAATGTTGCAATTCGGAAACAATGATGCTACAATATATGCGTACAACATATTTGTGCGTTAATTATCTACATCCGAAGGAGAGTCCAACATGAAAGCATTTCGCAAACCCATCGCATTGCTTGTGGCCTTGCTGATGGCAATCATTCCTTTTTGCGGCTTTGCAGAAGCCGGCCCCGTTCGAACCGAGCTTGACGACGCATTGAATGTTCCGGGCGGAACACTCAGCTTTTCCGACGGCGGAACAGAATATCCCATGCAGGCGGTCACAGTTGATGAGCGTGTCTGCGCAAAGACAACAAACCAAACCGTCGGCAGGGCAACTTCCTCTGTAACGCTGACTGCAAGTGTTGCGGCGGGCACGGTTTTGAAATACGACATCAAAACCAGCACGGAACCTACCTACGACAAATTCACGCTCACCGTGAACGGTGCCGTGATTGCAGCGCACACAATGCACGGTATAAACGATTGGACGGAAAAGTCCTATGTCGTGACAGAGGCAGGCGACTGCACTTTCGTTTTCGGTTATACCAAGGATTCTTCCGTTGACAGGAACGAGGATACCGTCTGGTTGGACAATATCCGCTTTGAAGAGCCTGTTTCCGTGACGGGAATCGAACTTCCCGCAAATGAAACCGTCTATATCGGCACGCCGCTCACGCTTGTTCCCGTTATCTCTCCCGAAAACGCAACGATTCAAACTGTTGCATGGGCAACGGACAACGAAGAGGTTGCAACCGTCAACGCGGCAGGCGTTGTTACCGCTGCTGCGCAGGGTGAATGCAATATCACGGCAACAACTGCCGACGGCGGATTCACCGCAACAACTCATATAACCGTCCCCGCGCCCGTATCGCCGGAATCCGTTGAACTGAATTTCACCGAGGGCGATCTTGCTGCGGGCAGCTACGTTACCAATGTTTTTGCAACAGTACTTCCGGAAAATGCATACGATAAAACGGTAACTTGGGAATCTTCCGATACAAGTCTTGTGACCGTTACCTCCGAGGGCAAAATCTCCGCAATGAGCAATGTAAGCGGCACCGCCGTTGTCACTGCAACGACAGCGAACGGCCTTTCGGCTTCAATCACCGTCAACGTTATCGCGCCCGATGATATGCCCGGGCTTGCGGATTTTCCGTTCGCTCCCGCTGAAGTGGACACCGACTACACCGGCGTTATTGCGTGGAACGTTGTTCCCCACCTGCGCTTCCCACGGTCAACGGCAACAACAAGCTTCCTGTCAACCACCAACGCTGTCGGATACGAATTTGAGCTTGTTGAAGGCAAAACATACGATTTCCTGACTTATTCGCCCAACGGGCTGCGCTTCGACACATATCTCAACGTTATCGCACCCGACGGCAGCTATCTTGTTTGCGACGATGAATCCGCAGGGCTCGGATTCGGGCAGAAACTTGATGTTACTGCACCGATGAGCGGCACATATCGCGTGCTTGTTTCCGCTTATCATTATTACGGTGCCGGCGAATACGGTCTCCGCGTTGCGGAACATCCGTACATTGTGCCGACCGGCGTTGAGTTTGCGGCGGACAGCACGGAACTCCCCATCGGCGGAACGGAGCGGCTTGTTTACAGCCTTATTCCCGCAAATGCAACAAACCAAAACGTATCGTTCACTTCCTCCGATGAGTCCGTTGTGACCGTCAGCGAGAACGGCATTGCATCCGGCGTTGCAGTCGGTTCGGCAATTATCACCGTAACCACCGAAGAGGGCGGATTTACCGACACGATTACCGTCAACGTTGTGAACCGCACGGTTCTGTTCGAAGAAACATTTGACAACAGCCCCAACGACAGGTGGGTTCGCCGAACGGGTGCTGCAAGCGATACCTATTGGTATTTCTCAAACGGTGCAAAGGCACATGGCGGTTCGGGCGGTTTTGCTGCATCCGACTCCTTTGATGAAGACTATCCCGCAAGCCCCGACAACTGGCTCATCTCCCCCGCCATTGAGCTTTCCGGAGACAGTGCGGTCTATACTCTTCAATATTTCGTCTCCTGCGACGGATTTGCCGGTGAACATTACGAACTCAGACTCAGCACGACCGATAATTTGAATGCGAGTTTCACCGAGGTGCTTTTGAGCGAAACACTCTCCAACACTTCATATGAGGCGCGCGTTATCGATCTCTCCGCATATAAAGGACAGACAATTTACCTTGCATGGCATCACTGCGATTGCACGGATGTTATGTCCCTCCTGCTTGATACCGTCACGGTCATCGGCGCGGGCGGCGAAACCCCCGAACCGGTTCCCGGTGATGTAAACGGCAGCGGCGCGATTGAAACAGGGGATGCACTCCTCGTTCTTCGCTATATGCTCGGCATGGAAACTCTTACGGAGGAACAGCTTGCAGCGGCGGATTTCGACGGCAGCGGTACCGTTGATCAGGCGGATGCACTGCTCATCCTTCGCGCTGCACTCGGAATCGGTGCATAAAGCGGCATGGTTCAGGCTCCTTTCCGCAAAAGCGGGTGAAACGGAGCAACTCACACATTCTTAATGCATTTTTCTTTTGCGGAGTGCTTGGAACTCACTCCGCACGATCGGGGAATACAAAGTGCACGAAAACCACCTGCCGAACGGCGGGTGGTTTTCGTATGCTGAATTATATGCTTTTATGTCCGGCAGCTTTCTGCGGCGAGGCACGGTGCGCCGGCGCAGTGTCAGCTTTTGATGCTTTCCTCAATAAAGGCATTCGCCGCCGCAAGCAGCTCATTGGCTTTCTGCTCGGCCTCCGCATGCGTTTTTGCGGAAGCACTGATGTAAAGCTTCAGCTTGGGTTCTGTTCCGCTCGGGCGGACAATAACGGAGGAGTTTCCGCCTTCGCTGAAAGTAAAACGAAGAACATTGCATTGCGGCAGCTGAGCGGCAAAAGAAAGATTAAACTCGAAATCCTTTGTTGTTCCGTTGGAATAATCCTCAAAAACTTTAACCTTGTGCGCACCGAACTGCTGCGGAGTTTTGCTGCGGAGGTCGCTCATTGCGCGGCAAATGCGTTCCATGCCCTCACGGCCCGCAAGGGTGTAGGATTTTGTTTTTTCGAAATAGCAGCCGAATTTTTGGTAAATCTCCTGCAGCATGTTCCAAAGAGTTGACCCTTTGCTCTCGCAGTAAATTGCTGCTTCGCAAACGAGAAGAGCGGTTGAGATTGCATCCTTATCGTGAACGAAATCGCCGGCAAGGAAGCCGTAACTCTCCTCAAAACCGAACATGAAAGTGCCCTTGTGCTGCTTTGCGGCAAGATCGATTTGCTCTGCAATAAAACGGAATCCCGTCGGAACGGTGCGCATTTCAACCCCGAAAGCAGCGCATATCGCATCCGCAAGCCCGGTGCTGACGAGGGATTTAACAACGAAGGCATCATCGGGCAGCTCTCCGCGTTCGCGTCGCATGGTCAAAATATAGTAAATCAGAAGGCAGCCGATCTGATTCCCGGTAAGGGGACGATATTTTCCGCCCTTTGAGCGGCAAATGACGCCAAGCCTGTCGGAATCCGGGTCCGTTGCAAGAAGAAGTTGTGCATCGGTTTTTTTCGCAAGCTGCAAGGCGAGTGTAAATGCGTTCGGATCTTCGGGATTCGGTGCCGCAACGGTCGGAAAATCGCCGTCGGGCTGTGCCTGTTCTTCAACAACGCGCAGTTTTTTAAGCCCTGCCCGCTTTAAAATCTCCGTCACGGGAACAAGCCCCGCGCCGTGCAGCGGAGTGTAAACCACGCGAAAGTTTGCGCCGCGCTCCTGCATCAATTCGGGATTGAGGCGGAGAGAAAGAGCTTTTTTATAGTATGCTTCATCAACAAGATCGCTGACGGTGCAGATCATCTGGCTTTCGTTCACCGAAGCGAGTGAGCTCGTGTCGATGTCGAAATAATCTGCGCGGCGGATGCTTTCAAAAATCTTTTCCGCAAGCTCGGGGCCGACCTGTCCGCCGTGCGACCAGTAGACTTTATAACCGTTGTACTGCGGCGGATTGTGGCTTGCGGTGATTACGATGCCCGCTGCGCACCATAATTCCCGCACGGCAAACGAAAGCTGGGGAACGCTGTGAATGGAAGAAAAAACAAAACTGCGAATGCCGCAGACGGCAAGCGTTCGCGCAGCTTCATAAGCAAATTCCTTTGAGCAGCGGCGCGAATCATACGCAATGGCAACTCCGCGCGCCGCCAGTGCCGGGGATATTTTGGAAATGACGGCGGCAAGCCCCGCAGTCGCTCTGCGAACGACATATACGTTCATTCTGTTTGTGCCGGCACCGAGAATGCCGCGCAGACCGGCCGTTCCGAATTCAAGCTCGGTATAAAATCTGTCTTCCTGCTCTTTTTCGTTATCCTTAACGGAAAGAAGCTCGGCGCGGGTTTTTTCATCGATCGCGCTGCTGTTAAGCCAACGCTGATATTCTGTTTTATAATCCTGCATTTCGATCCTCCTTTGTATTTTGCGGGTTAAAAACGTGCGGAGCAATCAACGGAACATGCGGCTTTTTTCAGCTGCCGGTCTTTCCGCTTTATTTGCTTTTTCCGTACCTTCCGTATTTTCCGTATCTTCCGTACCTTCCATATCTGTCGGAATACCTTCCGTAGCGGGAATATCTTCCGTAATTCAAACCGGAAGCAGAGCTTTGAGCATTGTTCAGAACGTAGCCGATGAACCTGATGCCCGTGTGCGAAAGGTTGCCGATGCCGTTGACAAGGCTGCTTTTGCGCGTGTATTCACGGCAAACAACATACACCGCACAATCGGAATATCCCGCAAGCACCTGTGCATCCGCAAGGATGGCGCAGGGCGGGGAATCCAAAATGATAAGCTCCGCAACCTCGCGCAGAGCGTTGATGAGCTCTGCCATTTTATCGGTGCGGAAAAGCTCGGCGGCATTGTCCGCAGTGGTATTGCCGTTGATTACAAAAAGATTATCCACAGGCTGGCTGATAATGTCCGCAAGCTCCGCCGTGCCGTTAAGGTATTCAACCAATCCGGCCGGTTTAAGTCCGCGGAAATCGCCGATAGTTGCAGGCTTGCGCACGTCGCAATCGATAAGCACGGTGCATTTGCCTTCCTGTGCAAGTGCAACGGCGGTGTTCAGCGCAACGGTTGTTTTACCCTCACCGGGAACGGAGCTTGCGAACAAAATGACTTTGTCGCCGTGTTCCTCGGCGGATTTTTGAATCCTGCTGCGGATAAGCTTTATTGAATCGCCGAAGTTTTTTGTAACATCGTCATCGCGCAGCGAGACGGAGTCCTTGTTGCGCAGGCGGCGATTCACGCGCTCATAGGGCAGCGTGCCGATGCAGCGAAGGTTGAGAATCGATTTGAGTTCGGCTGTGCTGCGAACGGTTTTTCGCGTTGCGGCAGCAATAACGGCCACTGCAATGCCGAGAAGAATCCCGAGTGCGGCACCCTTTTTGATACAGCTTGCGTAACTGAGGCTGTTATAGGGTGCAGAGGGAACTGCGGGAGGGCTGATGAGCGTGAGCTCCGTGTTGCCGACAACATAGTTTGCAACCTGTGGATATTTGTCGATTGCAGATACAAGAACTTTGTACGCAAGCTCGGGATCGGCAGCGGTTGTTTCAAGGGTGAAGAGCGTGGTCGTTCCTTCAACATAGGCATTGATGGAGGCGGGAAGCGTTTTAAGCTTCAGATCCTCGCATATAAGGTTGCGAAGCACGCCGCTTGTGAGTATGTACGGAAAGGTTCGCGCAAACTGCTCCGCAGTTGATTTGGAATAATAAGAAGCACTTGCACCGGACATGCCCACAACGTTGACAGTAAACGTTGCGGAGGCTTTGTACATCGGCCGATACGAACGTTTTGCGTTGTAACAGAAGAGTGCGCTGAACACAACGGCAAGCAAAAGCGGAAGCCAGAAAAGCCGAAGAAGCATCCGCAGGGAATCCTTTGCAAACACCGAAAGATCAAATGATGAATCCGCCGCATCGGCAGAGCTTTCTCTTCCGTGTGCATGTGTGCCGAAACCTGCGCGGCAGTCGTATTCGCTCATTGACGTTTCCCTCCCCCGTTATTTTCGGATGAACCGCGGTTGCCGTAACCGCCGTAGCCGTATTTGCCGTAGTCGCCGTAGCCGTATTTGCCGTACCCGTATTTGCTGTAATATTTTCCGTAACCGTACTGCCTGCCGTAGCCGCCGGACAAAAGCCCGCTCAGGAATCCGACCTTGCGGACGTCGTTTAAAATGCAGCCGAGTATCTGCGTGCTGCCGGAAAGCGTATCGACCGCATCGCGTATGCTTCCGCCGGAAGCGACGCCCTGCCGAACAACCATGACAGCGCAGTCCGAAAGCTCCGCATAGTATTCCGCAAGCCCGGAGCGGCACAGTGCGGGAGTGTCGATGATTATGAAATCATATTGTTCGCGGGCGGCTCGAATGAGCTTGTTCATTTTTTCGGAAACGACAATATCGGCCGCATCGCCCGAAAAATCGTTGTTCGGAAGCAGCCGAAGGTGCTTTGCGCCCTCCGGAGAAGGCAGACCCGAAACATTGCCCGTTTCAAGGCGGGCGCAGAGGCAGTCCTCATCTTTCGGTGTGATGCCGAAAAGTTTTGAAAGCCCGGGGTTGCCGTTGGTGTCGCAATTTCCGTCAATCAGCAAAACTTTGTTGCCCGCATATGAAAGCATGACGGCAAGATTTGCTGCGGTAATTGTTTTGCCCTCGCCTTCGGCAACACTTGCAATAAGCAGGGTTTTCTGCCCGTTTTTGTTCAAAAGGTATTCAACACGCGTGCGGAGCAGGCGGAAGGTTTCCGCATAGCCGAAGCTCGTTGTGGGATTGCTGACAAGCAGGCTTTCGGAAGCGGCTTTTTTTGCGCTGCGGCTGCGGCGGAGGCGGCTGCGAAGGGTGCGCCTGTGTTTTTCGCAGCCGAAAGTCGAAAGCCGTTCATAACCCGGCAAAAGTGCGGAAAGATCTCTTTCACTGCGGACTTTGTCGGAAAAGATGATATAAACAACGGTTGCCGAAACGATGACGGCAAACAAAATTGCGGTGTATTTTATGACGCCGCTGCGGCGGTTGAGCGCGTGAGTCGGAGCTTTCGGAACGGTGGGCTGCATAAGCACGTCCATCGCGGCGTTGGACATGACATTGTCCGTTATAAGATGATGGTTGTTTATAACGGCGCGGATTATTTTGAATGTCAGCCCGGGCGAGTCCGAGGTCACTGTGAGCGACATGATGTTGGTTTCCGGAAGCTGGGATGTTGTTATCGTGCCGGAAAACTCCGTTTCGCCGATTGCATCAAGCACCGTTCGGCGCATTGCATCGCTTTCAAGCAGATACTGGAATGCTTCGGTAAGGCTTTTTGCGGTTTCGATATTTGTAAAAACGGTTGAAGTCACCGACCCCTTGCTCGTTACGAAAAAGGTTGCGGTGGATGAATACTCTTCTTTGTAAGTCTCCGTAACAAAAACATAGGACAGCATGGCGGATATGAGAAGCCCGATGAGCAGCAGCCAACGGCAGCGGATAAGCTCGGCGGCAATAATGCCTGCATCCGGGCGAATCTGCCGCTCCTCAGCCGCGGGAAGATCGTTTTTTGAAAATATTGACATAGTTTGTTGCTCTCCCTTTTTATGAGGCTGAAACCGAATCGGTCACGGCAACAAGCAGCGTCGCCGAACCGGTCGCATCCCCGCGCTCGCAGTAAATCGTCACCTTGTATATTCCGGGCTTTGCAATGTTAAGCTCCGAATCGTCAATGACAAGGTTTTCCGCACCGTATTGCTCAACCGTGTAGCTTTCACGCAAAAATGCGATCTCACGAACATAGTCGATGGGATTGATTCTTTCGCCGGGCTCGGTGTAAACAAGGTAGTCGGAAAGAACTATTGAGGGTGCGTTATAGGATGAACGCTCATAAACAACGATTTCGGTTTGCAGCGACGAAACGTCGCCGAGGCTGTTGGTAACGCGGAACTCAACCGGATGAACGCCGATTGCAGATATATAGTCGCCTGATTCGAGCAGGGTCATTGAAATTTTGTTGGAAATATCGCCGTCAATGCAGTCCTCGGCAGTGATATACAGCAGAGGATTGATAACCGTTCCGGATAAAAATTGCAGCGAATCGGTGATGCGGAACCGCGGCGAATGATAATCGGTGTAATAAAGAGTGCGTGAGGCCGTTGCAACATGGTTATGCGAATCAAACGCGGCATATGTTATGATGCTCTTGCCCGGCTCAACAAACGATGAAATGCTCTCGATAACGACCGATGAAGTAATGTCGCCGTCCTCCGCGTCCATTGCCGTAACGCCGAAAAGCAGCTCCTCTTCGGAAGCATCAACGCTGACGTGAATTTCGGAGGAAGAGCAAACGATAACGGGTGCGGCGTCGTCCTTCGCCGCCGCTTCACGCAAAAGGTATGTAAAAAAGCCCGCCGTTGCGAGAAGAAGTGCGGCAAGTGCCGCAATCGGTAATTTGGATCTGCTTCCTGACATTCGTTCACTCCTGCCCGTTTGGCGCAAATGAGCACCGTACTTCGAGTATATTTAACCTGTCCATAGTCATGTGTCTATTTTACCACTTTAAATTCCGCTTGTCTACCGCAAAATCCGCAGGACGCGCAGCTCTTCTTTGCGGGCATCGGTTCAATTTATTCTGCCGCCTGTTTTGCCGCACAAAAAACCTCCCGACAAAAAGCAGGAGGTTTTTTAATAATAACTCGGGAAGCTGCCGATTCCGCCCGTTCGTCTGCCTGCCGAATCAGCGTTTATTCAGATTTTTGTCAAAGCTTTTATCAAAGCACGCCCATGCAGAGCCTTGCAATTGCAAGCGCATCGGGAATGCCGATGTTTCCGCTGCAATCGACATCCGCCATTGCAAAGTCGATGCTGTTCAGATCCGTAACACCGACAGCCGCACGCAGAGCGGCAATTGCATCCTGCATTGTGATGATTCCGTCCGCGTTGATATCACCCGCAAAGCAGGCTGTTGCCGAAATACCGTCGGTAATTTCAAAATCGGCTTCCGCACTGTGAATGCTGCCCTCCGAATACCAGCCGAGGAAGTTTTCGCCCTGTGCGCCGACGCTGCCTGTTTCGTTTTCGCCGCCGATTTCGGTTCCGCTTTCGCCGTAAACGAAGCTTACCGTGCCGCTGCCGAGGGTGTTAAGCCTGACGGGGCGGGAAAACAGCCGGGGTTGAACTTCAATGTTTGTATACACGCCGGAAAGGTTGACTCCGCGCAGGTTCGGGCAATTCAGTGCGCGTGCCTGCGTGCAGTAAGGCTGGTTCAAAAAATCCAAAAGCCAAAGGCCTTCACAGTTGCTGAGTTCAACTTTGGAGATGTGGGTGCGGGTGCCGGGAGTACACAATGCGGCTATGGTTGTGCCGGAAAAGTCAAACTCACCGTAAAAATCGACAGTATCATAACAATACCAATACAGAATGCCGTCTTCGTAAATGCCCTGGATTTCGAAACGGGTGGACCCCAAAGTATCCGGTGTGGGGGGATAGGAAGGTGAGCCGGGTACACAACTAAAAAAAGAAGCATTGAACTCGCCGTTATACACAGGCGGTAAACCGCGTGTAATTCTAAGAATTTCACCGTTGCAATAGCCTGTATCGCCCGCCGGCTGCTGCAAAAAAGCGATCACCTTTTCGGTATCAATATCGCTGAAGAACTTTGTTCCCGTACTTTCGGAAGATATTTCGCCGAAAACAGGAGAAAACGCAGCCAGAGTCAGCACGGCGCAGAGAAAGAGGGAAAGAAAGCGTTTGGATTTCAGAAACATAACAATTTACTCCTTTTCTTATTTGAACGGCATCAGCGGCTGCCGTGTGCCGTAGTAACCGGGTTGCAAGTGCCGCCCGCCGCAAGAACAAATTACGAAAACGAGTCGTATGCGGGAAGCTTTGGGTTGCCTGTCAATGCGGCCGACATCGATTAGGCCTGCTGCATTGTCTTTTTGTTTAATGATATTATATCACCCGTGCGACAAATCCTCAATACAATTCCCCCCCGAATAAATATATTTTATTTGACATACAAACAGTTTGTTCCCGATGCAGGTTCAATCGGGGATGTTCACGCGGGATTACTTTCGATTATGCAGCGAGTTCAAATATATTGCTTCACAGCTGTTCAAATTCACTTTTCCGCCCTTTACAACAGTCCGCAGGTATGTTAGAATAAATTGCTATGTTCGGAGAATTGCATGTTCAAAATGAATTTTGCGTTCTCTGCGGCAATCTGTCCGCTTCGTTTCGCGAAGCTCCGACGCGTCACGCAGCAGACAGGGATTAATAACTGCCGATCATTCGGCACATTCTGAATTACGGAGGTTTCAAATGGAAAAGGAACTCAAAAACGAAATCATTGCAAAGTATGCCCTTCACGAAGGCGACACCGGTTCTCCCGAGGTTCAGATTGCTCTGCTCACACAGCGCATCAACCACCTCACCGAGCACCTCAAGACTCACCAGAAGGATAACCATTCCCGTCGCGGTCTGCTGAAGATGGTCGGTAAGCGTCGCGGTCTGCTCAACTACCTTAAGGAAGTTGACATCGAGCGTTACAGGGCGATCATTGCATCCCTGGGCATCAGGAAATAATTTTATACAACAAAAACGGAAGGGCGGGGCGGAGTTACCCGCCTTTCTTTGCAAATTTGCGGCGGCGGATTGCGGAGCAAGCAAAATTTTTAGGGGTCATAACGGCACGGATAAGTGCTTCGGGGCGGAATTTTCGTGCATTGCGTGTGACGGTTAAAAATTTTGTTTGCAAAAAACGTATGCGCCGCATACAGAAGCGTTAAAACTGTTTATTGCGAAAATCATTCCGAAGACGCGGCAAAACAGCGGACACGCTGCAATGGAGAGCCATAAATCGAGAGCTATAATTGAAAGGATATAAATAATAATGCAAAAGAAATTTACATTTGAGCTTGCAGGGCGCACGATCACCGTTGAAACGGGCAAGTACGCCGAGCAGGCGGGCGGTGCGATACTTATCAGCTGCGGTTATACCGCACTGCTGGTTTGCGCAACCGTTGCAAAGCAGGCACGCGAGGGTGCGGATTTTCTCCCCCTCAGCTGCGACTATGAAGAAAAAATGTATGCCGCAGGCAAAATTCCCGGCGGTTTTATAAAACGTGAAGGCCGTCCGTCCGAAAAGGCGATTTTGACAAGCCGCCTTATCGACCGACCCATTCGTCCCCTTTTCCCGAAGGGTTTCTATAACGACGTTCAGGTTGTTGCAACCGCAATGAGCGTCGAGCGCGATGTTACTCCCGATGTGCTTGCAATGAACGGTGCTTCAATTGCGCTGTCCATCAGCGAAGCTCCCTTTGCCGGCCCCATAGGCGCGGTCAGCGTCGGCTATATTGACGGGCAGTATGTCATCAATCCCAATTTTGAGCAGCGCAGCCGCAGCCGCCTGCACCTTACCGTTGCGGGCACGGCGGACGCAGTTATGATGGTTGAAGCGGGCGCAAACGAGATTTCCGAACAGGAAATGCTCGATGCGATCCTTTTCGGCCATGAATACATCAAGCAGATCGTTGAATGGATCAAAACGATTCAGGCGGAAGTCGGCAAGGAAAAAATCGTTCCCGTTATTCACACTCCCGATGAGGAGCTGAAGGCAAAGGTCGTTGAATTTGCGCGTGCAAAGGTCGAATGGCAGCTTGACACATTTGACCGTAAGGAACGCGAGGTTCGCACCGAACAGGTCAAGGCTGAGACCATTGCGCATTTTGCCGAGGAATATCCCGACAGCGCAGCGGATATTGACGCCGTTCTTTACAATCTGATGAAGGAGATCCTGCGTGACAAGATAATCAACAAGGGTATCCGTCCCGACGGCAGAACCCACACGCAGATCCGCCCCATTTGGAGCGAAGTCGGCATCCTGCCCCGCACTCACGGTTCGGCGGTGTTCACCCGCGGCCAGACTCAGGTCATGACGATTGCGACTCTCGGCACTCTCGGCGACGGACAGACGATCGACGGCATCGGTGAAGAGGAATTTAAACGCTATATTCATCATTACAACATGCCCCCCTACAGCACCGGCGAGGTAAAGCGTCTCGGCAGCCCCGGCAGGCGCGAAATCGGCCACGGCGCACTTGCGGAGCGCGCTCTCCTGCCCGTCATTCCCGATGAAAACGAATTTCCGTACGCGATCCGCCTTGTTTCCGAGGTTGTATCCAGCAACGGTTCAACTTCCCAGGCTTCCATCTGCGGCAGCACGCTCGCGCTTATGGATGCAGGCGTTCCCATCAAGGCTCCCGTTGCAGGCTGTGCAATGGGTCTTATCAAGGACGACAGCACCGGCAACATTGCAATACTCACCGATATTCAGGGCCTTGAGGACTTCATGGGCGATATGGACTTTAAGGTTGCGGGCACCCAGAGCGGCATCACCGCAATCCAAATGGACATCAAAATCAAGGGTATCGATAAGCAGATCCTCACCCGTGCGCTTGAACAGGCGCGTCAGGGCAGGCTGTTCATTCTTGACAGAATGATGGAAACCATTCACACTCCGCGCCCCGAGCTTTCCCCGTTTGCACCGCGTATCCTGCAGTTCAGCATCAACCCCGATAAGATTCGCGAAGTTATCGGCAGCGGCGGCAAAACCATCAACGGCATCATTGCCGAAACCGGTGTCAAGATCGATATCGAGGATGACGGCAGAGTGTTCATCGCAAGCACCGATGCGGCAGCGGCTGAAAAAGCAAAGAACATTATCGACAATATCGTTCGCGATATTCAGGTCGGTGATGTGATTCTCGGCAAGGTTGTGAATATTCTTCCCATCGGCGCACAGGTTGAGCTGAAACCCGGAAAGAAGGGTCTTGTTCATATTTCGAAGCTCTCCAACAAGCGCGTTGAGCGCGTTGAGGATGTTGTCAGCATCGGCGATGAGATTCTTGTTCGCGTAATCGAAATCAAACCCGACGGCAAGATTGACCTTACCCGCAAGGGACTCATTCCCGAAGAGGGCAGAAGATAATTCCCAAAGGATATAAACGGGCGGCAAAAACGAACGCCGTTTGAAACAAAGTAATAAAATGCGCCGACTCGCTCCGCGAGTCGGCGCATTTTGGTGAAGAGGCTGCATTGGCTGCGGAATTAGGCAACCGGATGGTGAAGTCTTTGGTTAACGAACATGAAAGCTTGTCATTCAGAATGCGCCTAAAAGTCAGCGTTTGAGGTTAATTCATATTTAACCTTGAGGTCGTTCAGTCGGTTGAAATCGATATGCCCTTCTTTTTGCAGACGGCCAACGATTATTCCGGGAGCTATGCCAATCGAGGCAGCAAAATCTATTATTGCTTCCCGCGTGAAGATGCTTTTTTTCAAAAAGGAATTGTATTCATCCGGGGGAATCAACACATCTTTCGCAAAGCAATCGGCAGCCTCTTCATCGGCATTGTCCGCTCCGGTGCTTTTAGTCAAATGCCCGAGCATAATGTGTCCTATTTCGTGGAAAAGGCTGAACCAAAATCTGTCGGCGTCCTTTCCGCGCAGGGTCAATCCCATTACGATTTTTCCGTTGTCATAGAAGGTTGCTCCATGCAGAAAAGAGCCGCTTAGGTGTGGAAGAAACACAGGGGCAATCCCGCAGTTGGTCAGTAAATCCGACAGTTCCTCACAGAACGATGACGGCTCCTTGAGCGTCAAAGCACGTATTTCAGGCAAGCGTTTTTCGAGCTCACACAGGTTAGTTCTTGTTGTTTCGATATAACGTGCTTCAATTTTTGCACGCTGGGCCCATGCTATCAGCGCGAAGTCGCCTTTTTCGGTAATGGATAACCTGCGACATGCGATAGCGGGAATCAATTCGGCGTTTTCAAGTCGGCCGAGCTGAGCAACCTCGAAATACTTCCGAAGATTAACAACACGCTCATTGGACTTTCGGGTTGTCGGAACCCAGCCCATCGCGGCCATTTCCGTATAAGGAAATTTCTTGGCAAGTTCTTTGTCCGCATCCAGTGCGTTTTCCATTTCAACCTTCACAAGTTTTTCACGATAGATAGCTTCGAGGTTGTTCCAAAATTCGGCGGGCACGCCAAGAACCATTTCCAACTTGTACGCGACTTCGGGGGTGAGCTGCACGTCCCCGTTAATCAATCGACTTATATGTTTTTCGGACATCCCCATCCGGGAAGAGAACTCCTTTTGGCTCATTCCTCTGTCATCGAGCTGTTCCCTGATTGTTGCTCCCGGGGGGACAGCAATAAAAGTGCGGCTTGTTTTCATCTCCATTTTTCCTCCGTTCAACTATATTATGCGGCCGAGAGATTTCTGATTTAAGCTTGCGTTCACAAAAAAGTCGGGTTTGAGCTTTTTCGCGAAAACAGTCAAACTGTTTTGGGCGCGCCTAATGATAGTCGGTGATTTCCATAATGTACGCAATTTGTATTGTAGTGCCGTGCTTTTCAAAAATCAGCCGCATTCCGTTCAGAAGATCCATAGCGTATTGACCCTGCCTATCATGTCGCAACATGTGACAGCGGCCGATGCGGCTGCTTAGCAGCATTTCAACGTTTGTGGCTGCACGCAGATTATCCACTCGCATATGGATTTTAGCAGCCATTTGTTCACCGTATTTAGCACGCGCTGCGGACGCATCGGTACATATTTTCTCAATGCGCTTGTTTTTATATTCAATCTCCAACGGCTCACCTCGCATAGTTTATAAGGGCTAACTATATTATAACATGAATCAAAGGAAAAATCAACAGCAAATTAACCTTAAAGGTAAATTTAATTTTAACTTATTCGTCTTTGCGCGCCGAGGGTGCGGTTTGTCCCCACCCCCAACACCCGCGCATATCCCGTCCCTGCCTGCATAAGCTGTAAAAAAGCCCGCGCTATGCGGGCGGAAATCAAAGGCGGAGGAAAACTTATGAGAAGACGAAACCTGAAGGTTGCACTTGTAAACACGGTGCTTGCGGCAATAATTCTCGGGCTGTATTTTGCACTCAGCCTGTCGCACAGGGCACAGCCTGCGAGCGTATCGGGCTTTCCGATCTATCACGGAAACAACAGGCAATGTGTTGCGATAGAATGCGCCGTAACGTGGGATGCCGCCGCATTGGATGAAATATTGGCGGTGCTTGAGGAACGCGGCGTGCGCATAACCTTTGCCGTCAGCGGAGAATGGGTTGAGCGCAGTCCTGCAATGCTCAAAAAAATAGCAGCTCAAGGGCATGAAATCGCAACCATGGGCTATGCGCCGTCAAAGGACGGAGGGGTGGATTTTGTTTTGAAGGATATTCAAAAATCGCTTGACTGCATAGAAAGCGTGCTGGGCGCGGCGGCCGTTCCGACGGTTTATTATTGCGGCAGCCGTGCTTCCGGCGTGTCCAACCGCGCGGCGGGAAGGCTTGGGCTCACAACGGTGCTCTGCACTTTGGATCTTGTCTGCACAAAGGGCAGCGCGGAAGACATATTTAAGCGCACTGAGGGCAACACTAACGGCGGCGACATCCTGCTTGCCGAGCCGACGGCAGCATTTTCAAAAGCTTTACCGTATATTTTGGACTATATATCGGGAAAGGGGTTGACGGCGGGCTCAGTAAGCGGTACAATATATGATTGAGGAGGTTTATGTGCGCTGAAACCGGCACATTGCCTTTTCAAGAAAGAGGAAAAGGCAATGAATATGATTTATCGTGAAACACTGAAAAACGGGCTGCGCATCGTCGGCGAAACAATGGAAAACTATCGCTCCGTTTCTGTCGGAGTCTGGATAGGCGCAGGTTCCGTTTTTGAAAGAACACCTGCGGAAGCGGGCGTGTCGCATTTCATCGAACATATGCTCTTCAAGGGAACGTATCGCCGCTCTGCGGCCGATATTGCGGAAGAAATTGATTCCGTCGGCGGCAATCTGAACGCCTTTACTTCAAAGGAATGCACCTGTTTCTATGTTAAGGTGCTTGAAGAAAACCTTCCCGCCGCGCTTGACATTCTTGCGGATCTTGTCTGCAATTCAAAGTTTGATCCGGGCGATATTGAGCGTGAAAAGGGCGTTGTGCTTGAAGAAATCGCAATGAACGAGGACTCTCCCGAGGATCTTGCGCATGAGGAGCTTTGCAAAGCCTATTACAGCGGGGACAGACTGGCAATGCCCGTTCTCGGCAATGCGGAGAGTGTCGGTGCGTTCACGAGGGATACGCTGACGGGCTGCATGAATCAGTTCTACAAGCCGGACAACATGGTAATATCCGCCGCAGGATGTTTTGACCCCGCACGCTTCCGCGAACTTGTTGAAAATGCTTTTACAATAACCGGAAAAGCCGAAAAGCACGATTTCAATTACGGCAGCCCCGCCGGGGAAAGGTCGTTCAACCTTTTTGAAAAGGATGTTGAACAAACGCATATCTGCCTCGGCTTCCCCGGATTTGCAGCCGAATCCGACGGACAGTATCCGCTTTATATGCTGAATAATGCCGTTGGCGGAAGCATGAGTTCACGCCTGTTCCAAAGCATACGCGAAAAACGCGGCATGGCATATTCCGTTTATTCCGCTCCGTCCTTCTACCGCAACAGCGGTTACTTCACGCTGTATGCCGGCACGGGCGAAAAGCAGACTGCGGAAGTGCTGAAGCTGATGCTGGATGAATACAGCGAGATTTGCAAAAAAGGCATTACTTCCGACGAACTGGCGCGCAGCAAAAACCAAATGAAAACGGGTTATCTGCTTGGGCGCGAGAACACTTCGGCGCATTCTTCCGCAATCGGGCGCACGGAACTTATGGGTACGGACTATCTTTCCGAGGAGGAGATTATCCGAAGGATCGATGCCGTGACACTTGACGATATTCGTGCGATACTGCCGACAGTCTGCGACTTTTCAAAGATGACCGCCGTATTTGTCGGAAGAACTGCCGAATACGCGCAGGAACTCGAGGATATCATACGCGGACGCCGCTGAGAAGCAAAAAGTGCCCGGGAACACGGATACTGCCGAAAAGGTTTAAAAACGCTATGGAAAAAGATATGAACAAAACCGCCGAGAACCGCCGCAATGCGGCGGAATCGGTGCTTAACGGCGGAATCGAGTATTCCGCATTCGAAAACATGGACAGGCTTGCAGCGATATTTGCAATGCAAAAACTTCTGAATGATGATATTGCGGCGCGGCGCGGGTTGGATTTCTCCGTTGAGGAATGGGAACAAAGGCTTGTGCTTGCGATGATAAGCGAGCTGAGCGAGGTTCTTGATGAGGTCAACTTCAAATGGTGGAAGAACAAACGACCTGTCAACACCGAGGCCCTGCAGGACGAGCTGGTTGATGTGCTTCACTTCTTTGTCAGCATGTGCCTGCGGGCAGGAATGAGCGCGGAGGATCTTTATCGCAAGTATTGCGAAAAAAATAAAGAAAATTTTAACAGGCAGTACGGCAAAAGCACAAAAACGGGATACGATCCCGCAGACAGCGTGCAGTAAAGCATCCGCAGGCTTGCCTTCCCTGCCGAAAATATGCGGGCAATCCCGCAAAAAGAGCGACCGGGGGTTGAATTGAACACAAACAATGTAATAAAACTTAAGCGCAAACGCATAAAAAAGATAAATCCGCTTTGGATAATTGCGGGGTTGCTTGCGGCAATTCTCATTGCAGTGCTCGTGATACTTGTTCGCGGCGGTGCCGAAGGCATTGCCGAGACGGGCAGCGTCACGGTTGATGTTGATTATAATGCTGTTATTGTCCGCAAAGAAAAGGTTATCACAAGCGAAGCATTTGATCTTGCGGATTATTTTGCGGAGGAAGGCGCATGGGTCGAACCCGATACAAAAATAATGCAGATCTATCGCCGCGGATACAGCGAGGAACAGGCAGCTGCGCTTATGCGCAAACATGCCGAAATTTACGACGAACAGCTTGCACTGCTCGGTGAAACAAGGGACAAAACCATTCGCGGGTACGATGAATTGATAGCCCTGCTCGAGGAGAACATTGCCGAGGAACTCATGGCGGGCAACTCTGCCGAGGTGCCCCGACAGGAGGCGGAGCTTCTTGATGCGCTTGCATCCCGCACGGATTACCTGCGCGAAAATTTGCAGGAAACGGAAACACTTCGCGCCCTTTATTCGCAGGCGGATGCGCTTGCGGAGGTTGTGGAGACCCAGCGACACGTGCTTTATTCGCAGGAATCAGGGTTCGTAAGTTTCTATTTCGACGATTACGAAAACGCGCTCAATGCGGACAAGCTCTCGATTTTGACAAGCGACCTTGTTTCATCCGTCATAAAGGGCAAGGGCGGTGCGGCATGGACAACGGCTTCGGACACATCGGCATACAGGCTTGTCGGCGGAGATGAGTGGTACTGCGTGTTTCTGACCGGCGCGGATGAGGCTTTGCGCTGCGTCGGCGGACGGAGCTATTCAATCGCCGCAAAGGGTCACGGAACTTATACCGCTGTTGCGCTTGAACCTATCGTGAGCGGCAAAAAAGTCGTAAACATTCTGAAGGTTGAGGGCGCACCGACAGAATTTCTGAACACGCGCTGCATTGAGCTGACGGTTCGGTTCGATGCTTCCGATATTTGCGTCAGCAAACAGGCGATTCAATTCGAAAACGGTGTCCCGTATATCGAATTGCTGCTGAGCGACGGCAAATACTGCATATTTGTTAATGTACTTTCGGCGGATGACAAACGTGCGGTGATAAACGTTCGTGAAGATCAGGATATGCCGATAGCCGTCGGAGTTCGCTATTGGATACCGTGAGTTTTAAACAAAACAGGAAAATTTGAACTATGGAAGATAAACTGTTAAACGAAGAGCCCGCTGCGGCTCAAACTGCGGAAAATTATCGCCGTGTTTGCGATGAAATTGCGGAAGCAGCATACAAAGCCGGCCGCGATCCTTCCGAAATTCGGCTTGTGGGCGCAACAAAATTCAAAACCTGCGCGGAGATACTGCCTGTGCTCAAGGCCGGGCTTGCGGAGGTCGGCGAAAATCGCGCGCAGGAATTTCGCGATAAATTCGATTTTTTCAACGCGCAGGGCGTTCGGCCGCATTTTATCGGTGCGCTGCAAACGAACAAGGCGAAATATGTTGTCGGCAAAGCGGAGCTTATCCAATCTGTTGACAGGCTTGCGCTTGCCGAGGAAATAAACAGGCTTGCGCAAAAAGCGGGGCTTGTCCAGCCCGTTCTTATCGAGATTAATATCGGCGGTGAAGAACAAAAATCGGGCATTCTGCCGGGCGGGCTGCCCGAATTACTCAAGTTAGTTTCCGACATGCGGAATCTTTCCGTAAAAGGACTGATGTGCGTTCCTCCTGCGGGCAATGAGGACGAAACACGGTACTTTTTCGCAAAGATGCGGGAGCTGTTCCTTGCAGCGGGAGAGTTTTCCTTCCCCAATTTTGCGGCTGAACAGCTTTCAATGGGCATGAGCGGAGATTATAAAGCTGCCGTTGCCGAAGGCGCAACGATGCTGCGGATAGGTTCCGCAATTTTCGGCGCAAGAGACTACGGCAGGGTGCGGGTTTAGGCCGATGCACCGCGGGCGGAGTTTGTCGCCGCCCAATTTCTCCAAGTGCCAACGGAGAATATTCTTTTGGAGGAATCATACCGAATGGCAAAGATCCTAAGCAAATTCATGGAATATATCGGATTCGGCAAGGACGATGTCGAGTACGACGAAGAACCGGAGGACGGTCTCCGAGAGACGGAGACTGTTCCCGAGGAACGGAAAAAATCCACGGAACGCCGCGTTTTGTCAACGGGAAATGTTGTCAGCCTTCCCGGAGTCAATTGCGGAAAGATGATCGTTTATCGCCCTGTCAGCTATGAAGACACACAGAACATCATCGACAATCTGAAGGGCAGAAAGCCCGTCATCGTGAACATGGAGCAGATCGAAGTTGAAACGGCTCAGCGCATACTCGATTTTATGAGCGGCGCATGCTATGCCGTTGACGGAAGGCTTTACAAAGTCTCCGCAAGGATTTTTCTGGTTGCGCCCGCAAACTATGATATAATCGGGAGCTCCGACGGCTTCAGGGAGTGATGCGGATGTTTTGCCTCAGTCAGTGCCGGACTGCGGAGGGGTTCGCCCCTCTGCACGTTCGGATGCATTGACGCCATACGAACAAGTGTGCCTGTCCGACGGCAGCGCAATGCCGCATCGGCTTATTCGGAGAACCGTTTATGGAATGTGAAGATATAATCAACAAAAAGTTTAACCGTTCGTTCATCGGCTATGATATCGGGCAGGTGGATGCTTTTCTTGATGAACTTTATTCGGAAATGCAGGCGTTGAAGGCGGAGCTTGAAATGCTGCGCGCGGCGCGGCAGATGAATTCGGATTCAAAACCGAAACATGAGCCGGAGGAGAATTCGAAAACGGCGGACGAACAGTAAATCGATGCACGCTGCCGAACCGACAGCAAAACGCCGAAAACAAAACAGAGTCAGCATCAAAACGGGTGTTCGCACCCGTTTTTTTCTTTTGCATTTTTAATATACACAGCTGTACCGAAAAAATGAACGAAAGTCTGAAAAAACTCCCCCGACGGGAACCCTTTCGAGAATAATTATGCACATCTGCGCAGACGCTACGGATATGAAGAGAAAAGGAAAGTTTGAAAACCGAAAAACGGTGCGTAAAACGGAATGCAGACGGAGCCGCAGACTCGGAAGCTGTCCCGCATCGGAAGTTTCAAAGCTTCAAAGGACTGTAAATTCATTTGCTTATACCCTTGAAAAAGCACATTTTTTGGATTATGTTCAATACGCTTCGAATGAAAAACGGATATTCCGCCGTGCTTTTTTGACAGGATTACTGCGAGGCTTCGGCACGGCGGTCGGCGTGACGGTGCTCGGAGCGGTGATAATCTACGCTTTTCAGGCATTGGCAAAAAGCAATTTGCCGTACATTGCGGATTTCATTTCGGACATAATAGACATTATTGAAAAAACACGAAAATAACAGAAGGCTCGGTATTGATTAATGAATCGTTTTGATAATGAAAGTCGGCGGACTGCGGAAGCGCGAAACGGAAACGGCGGCGAACTCGGCGCAGCGGCGCGTGAGCTGAGCAAAATCGCGGTTGAGGAAACCAAAAGAACAACAGGCTTCTCGCAGCGGGCGGCATACAGAAAGCGACTGTTTGAAATGCGGCGCGGGTTGAACGGGGAATATCGCAGGAATTATGCACTTGCCGCCGGCAGCATTTTTTGCGGTGCGGTCGGAGAAGTGCTCGTGAACGAATACTATCGTGTTGAAAAACAGCTTCGGATTGCCGCAGCGGAAGCGGAAAGTTTGAAATTCGGACGGCTGCCGTGTTTTGCGGCGGGCGAGGCGGCGGGCAGCCTTCGCTGCGCAGTGCTTGCAAAGAAACTCTGCGAGCTTTGCGGCGGTGCACCGGGCATTGGCTCCGTCGTTGAGTTTTTCGATGAGTACCAGCAAAACAGACCCCTGACAACGCGTGAAATACAGCTGCTTCCCGCGATGCTTCGGCGGGCGGAGCTTGAGACTTTGTACGGCATTGTATGCACGTCAGGTGATGGCCCGCTCGGAACCGGGCGCGCGGCAGCTCTGCAGAACGTGCTTGCCGCATTATCAAGAATTGACGATGCGGATTTTTCGGAGTGCATTCAAAACCTGAACATAACCCGCCGCAGGCTGGCGGATGCAGCGGATTTTTCGGCTTCCGATGAGTCAACGCAGCAGCTTTATCTTAAAGCGGCGGCCGAAATTTCGGAACGGACGTCGGCGTCGGAACAGACCGTGGTTCGGAAGGCGTTCGAACTTTCAAAGGGGCGGACGGGGCGCCGCGCTCTTGTGGGCTGCAGTCTGCTTGCGGAGGGGAAGCCGGAGCTGCTTCGTGCGCTTCGTGCGGAGAAAAAACGATTAAAAGGATTAAAAAACGACCACGGCGCAAAGGCTCCCTCCGATTCGGGAAAAAGAACCGATGTCCAAAAACATAAATGCGTAAAATTATCAAATTCGACAAAATGCGCACTGCTTACGGTTTTTGAAGCATTGCTTGCGGCTGCGCTTCTTGTGCCTGCGGCGGCAGCGGCGGGAAGACTCGGCTCGGCTTTTTTTCCCGCAAATACCCGTGTCAGTGCGTGGTCTACGGTATTGACCGTAATATTCGGGTTGATGCCCGCGCTTTCGGCAGCTTTTGCAATAGAGGCGCGGTTGATGCCTGTGTTTAAAAAACCGCGTCCCCTTCCCCGCCTTTCGCTCCGCGGAGGCATCGGGGAGGAAAATCGAACGCTTGTTGCCGTTCCGGTGCTTATAACGTCCGAAAAGTCCGTCAGACAGGCGGCGGAAACATTGGAAGCGCATTATCTTGCGGCGCAGGACTTTGCCGCGGCAAATTGCGGCGCAGAGTTTGCAATACTTGCGGATTTTCCCGATTCCGCCGAGAAAACAAAGCAGGGAGAAGCGGAACTGATCGAGCTTGCAAAGAAACTTATCGATGACCTGAATTCGAGGTTTTGCGCCGGCGGAAGGCCGGTGTTCCATTATCTGCACCGGGAACGTGTCTTCAATTCGGCGGACGGTGTTTATATGGGCAGGGAGCGTAAGCGCGGCGCGGTGGAGGCACTGCTTGACTGTGCCGCGCACGGGGATACGCATGAGTTTTGCTGCAATTATCCTGATATTTGCAGCGAAAAAGAACGCTTCCGCTTTCTTGTTGTTCTTGATGCGGACACAATAATGCCAAACGGAGCATTGCGCAGGCTGATTGGTGCGGCGGCGCATCCGCTCAACCTTCCCGTGTTTGAAAACGGTGCGGCGCGTCCGTCCTTCGGATTCAGCATAATTGCTCCGCGCATGGCGGCAACATCGCGTTCGGCGGCGGAGAGCGGGTTTGCCGCGCTGATAAGCGGAGAAAGCGGCATGTGTGCATATTCCGTTCGTGTTTCCGATTTCAATTGGGATGTTTTTGAGGAGGGGAACTTCGGCGGAAAGGGCATAATCAATATTGATGCATTCCTGCGCTCGGTCTCGGGCAAAATCCCGGAAAATACCGTGCTGAGCCATGATTTGGCGGAAGGCTGCTTTGCGCGTGCGGCATATGCCGCCGATATTGTGCTTTATGACGGCGAACCGTCCGCATTGCTGCCGTGGCAAAAGCGGCGTCATCGCTGGCTGCGCGGGGATATGCAGCTCCTCCCCTTCCTGTTTCCGCCGCTGAATTCGGGAATTGATGCAGTTTCGCGGCGAAAAATCCTGTTCAATATCCGTGCAGCTTTCGGAGGCATAAGCTTCGCCGCCGCATTCCTGCTTGCCGCCGTTTTGGGGCTTCGCCCGCTTTTTTTGCTTGCTGCAATAGCTTTTTTCATTGATTTGCTGTTGGAAGCCGCATTCATGCTGCTTCGTCTGCCCTTTCGAAAGTCCGCACTTCGTCCGCTTGTTCTGCTTGCCGGGCGTCGGCTGTATGAGCTTGCGGTGCTGCCCTATTCGGCTCTGCGCGATGCGGATGCTGTTTGCCGTGCGTTGTACAGAATGATTTTTTCGCACCGAAACATGCTGCAATGGCAGACAGCGGCGGATGCGGAGCGCAGCAGACCGCAAAATACAAGGGAATATTTCAAGGCACTGTTTCCGTGCGCCGCATTCGGCACAATTGTTCTCGCCGCCGCCGTTTCTGCGGCAATTGCAGCGGCACGGCAGATACACAACGGCGAAACCGCAGGCATGGCAGCGGCGGGTCTTGCGACGGCGGTGCTTTGGCTTTGTGCGCCGCTGATTGCGGAAAAGAAGGATGAAAAGCCCGATTCCTATCGTTTTACCGCAGCGGAGAGAGGCAGACTGACGGAAATTTTTGCCGACACTTGGCAATACTTTGAACAGAACTGCACCGAAAAAACATCATGGCTCCCTCCCGATAATTTTCAGGAAGAGCCTTATCGCGGCGCGGCAATGCTGACTTCGCCCACGAATATCGGCATGGGGTTGATGGCTGTTGTTTCGGCGCATGATATGCATCTGCTCGATGAGCGCGGAATGTTCACGCGCCTTGAACGCATGGTGAATTCCATAGAAAAGCTTGAAAAATGGCATGGACATCCTTTTAATTGGTATAACCTGCGCGACTTATCGCTGCTGCGTCCGCGCTTCATATCGACTGTTGACAGCGGAAATCTGTTCGCCTGCCTTATCACAACGGCATGCGCGCTTGCTGAATGCGCGGGGCAGGCGGAAAAGACCTCCGCAGAGTTTGCGGAAGAGCTGAAAAAGCTTGCGGCGCGCTGCACAGCGATCGCAAGGGCAATGGATTTTAGGGTACTGTATGACAACACGAGAGAGCTTTTTCATATCGGCTGCTCGTTCGAGGAGGGAAAGCTTACTCCGTCACATTATGACTTGCTTGCATCAGAATGCAGACTGACGAGTTTTTCTGCAATTGCGTTTTCTCGGATTGGGTCGGAGCATTGGTTTGCGCTTTCGCGCCTTATGTGTGATGCTTCGGGCGGGCGCGTACTCAAAAGCTGGAGCGGGACGATGTTTGAGTATCTGATGCCGCTGATTTTCTTTGAAACCGTGCCTTACAGTATGCAGTTTGAGGTTTGCCGCAATGCGGTGCTGACGCAAATCCTTGCTGCCGCAGCAGAAAAACCTTGGGGTGTGTCGGAATCCGGGTATTTTGCGTTCGATGATGCCCTGCGCTATCAATATCGTGCTTTCGGCAATCCCGAACTTGCGCTTGCACCGGGCAGAATGCGGTCGGATGTTATTGCACCGTATGCATGCGTGCTTGCACTCGCCGTTGAGCCGAAAGCAGCGGCGGAGAACCTGCGCCTGCTCTGCCAAATCGGCGCGGCGGGCAAATACGGGCTTTATGAGGCGCTCGATTACGGGGCGGCTGAAAAGAACGGATTTGCAATTGTAAAAAGCTATATGGCGCACCATCAGGGAATGAGTCTGTGCGCAATCAACAACGCTTTGAACAACAATGTGCTTGCGCGAAGATTCATGAGCGTTCCCGAGGTTCGAGCGAACGAACAGCTGTTGTTTGAGAACATGCCCGTTGACCCCATTCGAATTAAAACCTATGAAAGTGAAATTTTCAGGGAGCCGCACGCGGCTCGTAATGCGGATGAATTTGTTCGCATTATCAAAAAAAACGCTGCGGAAGTGAAGCGGAACGAAGCACCGCGGCTGCGGGGAGCGTTTATTCGGAGGAAGATAAAAAACCCGGGCAATCGGAAAAACGCAATAGAAATGCAGCCGACCGAGGGACGGACGGAAAATAACAGCGGGCAGGCGGTCAACGGACAGATTATCACAAACGGTTCATACAGCGTATTTGTTGATGAAAACGGCTGCGGCTATTCAAAATGCGGCGGTGTGTTGATAACCCGTCTGCGCGGCAAGGCATGGGGCGCGTTTGGGGAAGATGCGGCAAACGCTTCGGAATTCGGCTTTGTTCCGCCAAACGGTGTGGATTTTGTAATTGCAAAATATGATTCCGAATCAGGTGAAAAAGCCGCAAAACGCATTTCGGGAAGCATCACGGCGGAGCCGCACAGAGTTGTTTCGGAGGATCGTTTCGCTTCAATTCGGGCACGTCTCACTTCAATGGTTGCTGCTGATTCGGATTGCGAAATCCGCACGCTGGAGCTGATTAACTGCGGCAAAGAGGAAGAGACGGTCGATGTCGGCATGTTCGCCGAAATCGCGCTTGCACCGGCGAGGGAATTTGAGGCGCATCCTGCGTTTGTGCATGTTTGCACCGAATCCGAAAGGACGGACGACACATTGATTTTTACAATGAGAAAAAAACCGGGGAAACCGTCTTACTCCGCTTTTTTCAACGTGGCGTCGCTTGAAAGGGTGCAATTTTGCGCGGATGGTTTGGTTTGCCCCGGGCGGCACAAAAGTCATGAAGATGCTCTTCTGATGCAATGCATTTCGGCAGCCGACGCGGAAGAATTGCCGACGGTGCAGCCGGTTGAGCCGTACTTTTTCGCAAAAACAAAGGTTCGTCTCGGGCCGGGCGAAAGCGGAACCGTGCGTCTCACGATCGGATTCACAAAGAACAGAACGAGAATTGATGAGATTCTTCATCGGCAAAGGCAGCGGCTGCAAAGTGCGGAGGCTGCGGCGCGAATGCATTCGGCGGGAATACTTCGTGCATTTGAAATCGACGCGGAAACAAACACATTTGCACAGATTTTGAATGCGTTTATCGTGAAAGGCATTGTGTCAAAGGGCAAGAGTGATATAAAAAGCCGGCTTGGCGGCATTCGCGGCCTTTGGAAACACGGAATCTCCGGCGATCGCCCGATCGTGCTCATGCGTGTCACTCGTTCGGAGCAGGTGAACGGGGTGCGTATGCTTTTGAATGCTGCGAAATACATCAACATGTGCAATGCAGGCAGCTGCAAAACGGAGCGGGACGAGTTCAACGAGGGAAGTTGCACGGACGAGCGGCAGGAAAAGCTTTTTGATGTTGTTCTTATCGGAGAATACCCGCATGAATATGCGAACGCTCTGCGGGCGGCGCTTGAGGAATTGCGGACGATCTGCCCAACCTGCATACTTTTGCACGGATTCGAATTGACCGAGTCGGAGCGCGCGCTGATTCACGCTGCGGCGCAGATTGAAATTGATGCCGATGCACCGCTTGCTTTTGCAGATGACTCAAAATATATTTTTGAGCACGGCAGCATAAACGAGAAAATGACGGAAACAGAAACGATGCGCCCAATGCTCACGCAGCCGAACATAACGGATGCACGAAAAAAAGCTTGCTTCTCATGGAACGGCTGCGGCGGATTTGATAATGAAAAAATGGAATTTGTTATTGAAAATTCGCCTAAAAACATTACTCCTCTGCCTTGGAGCAATGTCCTTGCCGGAAAGCGCATGGGTACGCTTGTGACCGAGAGCGGCGGCGGTTACACATGGTGCGGAAACGCAAGAATGCTGCGGATAACACCGTGGTCAAACGATGCCTTGTTTGATACAAGCGGAGAATTTTTGATACTGTTTGATATTGAACGAGAAAGCAGGCTCAGCCTTTTGCCCGCATTCGGCAGCAGCTGTGTTGTGTCGCATGGGTTTGGGTACAGCCGCTTTGAATGGCGGACGGCTGAGCTCAGGGTGCAGCTCACGGTGACGGTTGACATGGAGTTACCTTTGAAATACTCAACGGTATGCATCGAAAACCTGACGGCAAACAGAAAAAAGCTGCGGCTGCGCTGCGGGGCGGACTGGGTGTTGGGCGAAAAAGCACATCCCGCGTCACTGCAATTTAAAACTGTCGGCGGGAAGGGTTTCCCGCTTTGCGCTGCGGCGCGCGACACACTTTCGGAACATTCGGAGTGGGGATTCCTTTCGATTTTGGGTGGTTCGAAAATCTTTGCTGCGAACGGAAATCAAATTGCAGCCGAATTCACCGTTGAACCGCAATCAACCGCAAAGCTTACGGTGCTGCTTGGGTTTGAGCAGCTTGAACGCATTCCGAAGCGCATTGCCGATGCGGACGCTGAAGCGGCGTTGAATGAAACAATGCGGTTTTATAGGCAAAAAACAGATATGTTAAGGATAAAAACAGGCGATGCGAGCTTTGATGCACTCGTGAACGGGCGGCTGCTCTATCAAACATATTCGGCGCGCATAATCGGGCGAACGGGATTTTGGCAGTGCGGCGGCGCGTTTGGCTTCCGAGATCAGCTTCAGGATGCAGCAGCACTTGCTGCGACCGATCCCGAATGCACAAGGAATATGATAATCAAGTGCGCTTCACGTCAGTTTAAAAAGGGCGATGTGCTCCACTGGTGGCACGAAGGTTTTGCAGACGGGCTGCCGCGCGGGGTGCGGACAATGATAAGCGACGATCGCCTTTTCCTGCCGCTTGCAGCGTGCGAATACGCTGAGGTCAGCGGGGATGCAGCGATTTTTGACGAACAAATACCGTATCTTGCCGACATGAAGATACCGTACGGACAACAAAACATATATTGTGAAATGGAGATGTCCGATGATACGGAAACCCTTTATGAACACTGCTGCCGCGCCGTTGAACTTTCATTTGAGCTGCGCGGGGCGCACGGTCTGCCGCTTATGGGAACGGGTGATTGGAACGACGGCATGGACGCTGTCGGTTCGGACGGCGGCGAAAGCGTTGTTGTCGGCTGGCTGCTGCTGCTTGCGGCGAGGGCATTGCTGCCTGTTTGCAAAAAGCGGGGAGATACTGCACGGGCAATGCTTTTCGAACGTGAATCCGCCGCGCTTCGTGCTGCAATTGAAAGCAATGCGTGGGACAAAAACAGATATATACGCGCCTTTTTCGGTGACGGAACAAGCCTTGGAAGCGCGGACTGTTCGGAATGTGCCGTTGATTGCGTAAGCGAATGTTTTGCGGTTTTCGCAAACGCCGTTCACGCCCGCGAAGCGTTTGAAACCGTGCTTGCGGCCTTGACGGACCCGGTGAACGGGCTGATTCGGCTGCTGACCCCTCCGTTTGACGGAAAAACGAGGAACGCTGTGGGCTATATAGAGGGTTACTTGCCCGGAGTACGCGAAAACGGCGGACAATACACGCATGCGGCGGCGTGGTGCATAATAGCCGCATGTCGGCTCGGTATGGCTGATACAGCGGACAGCTTGTTTAAAATGATAAACCCGATTGAACACGGATCTGCAAATTCCATCGAACGCTATAAAGGGGAACCCTATGCCGTTGCGGGCGACGTTTATTCGGTCGGAAGGCTTGCAGGGCGGGCAGGCTGGACGCTTTACACGGGATCGGCAGCATGGCTGTATCGCGCCGCCGTCGAAAACATTCTCGGAATCCGCAAGAGGGGAACAAAACTTTTTGTTGAACCCTGCACCGTGCTTGATGCATTTTCGTTTGAATACCGTTTCGGAAACACCGTTTACAGTATCGATATGCACCGCAGCGCTTCGAATGCAAAGGAGCGGCACGGTGCATGCGTTGAACTTGTTGACGACGGGAAGGTTCACAATTTATTGCTTGAATACAGGTAAATTCGGTGCGGACGATGCAGAGTGCTTGGGCAAAAGCGCGCGCAGCTCCGCATCGCTTTCGCCGCGGAGTGCGGCATTCAAAACAATGTTTTCATCAAGGATGCCGACAGTCGCTCCGGCCTCAACAACAAAAATGATGCCGTATCCCCTGCCCCCTATAAACGAAAGTGCTTTTCGCACCGTGCAGTCGCTTCGCAGTGCTATCGGCACAACGCGAACTGCGGAACCGGAACGAAGCCGTGATAATCCCGCAAGACTTGCTTTGATATTGGTGCCGCAGGAACAGCGGAATTCTGAAAGTGCCGAAATAAAGATGAAAAAACCTGCCGCAAGCGGGGTCGGGTTGAATGCGGCGTCAGTCGCTGAAACAAGCATTATGCCCGCGCAAAAAAGCAGAACGCCGAATATGATGCCGAACAAAGAAAGTGTTCTTTGCGCACGAGCCCGCCCGATTCGCTTCTCAATCAATGCAAGCGCAAGCCGTCCGCCGTCAAGAGGCAGAAAAGGGAGAAGATTCATTAATCCGAGCGATAAATTGAAAGAACAGAAATCTTGGAAGGCTGCCGATGTATGCCCGATGTATTTGCCCAAACCTGCGCCGCAGAGGGCGATGAGCAGGCTTGCAAACGGTCCCGCTGCCGCAACCGACAGGCATTCCGACGGGGTTCGCGGCGGCGTATGCAGTTCAGCGATAAAGCCGAAGGGCTGCACCTCAATCGAGGAGACAACAAGCCCCAGCCTTGCCGCCATAAATGCGTGGGACAGTTCATGAACCGCAAGCGAAACAAGGGCAAGCATGAGGGCGGGCAGCTTACCGAGCACGGCTGCGGCAGGAACAAGCAGCAGAACGCAAATTGAACAGCGAAGTTCGGTTCTGCCGAAAACGGCAATCTTCAATTATCCGAGATTCGCCTTGATGCCAAAAAAATCAAACGGATCGATCGGCCGCCCTGCCTTGGTGATTTTGACGCAAATATAGTCACGCTGCATGTTTCCGAGAATGCTGCGCTGAACGACAGGCTGCCCGCGTTCAACGCAAATATCCCGCAGCCCGTAGTATGTAATTTCAATATCATCCGAACTGAAAACGGTCAGGCTGCCGCCGAGGGTTTCGTCAAATGAAACGGTTTTTACCGTTCCGTCGAGTGCGGACAGAACAGGAGTGCCTTCTCCGGCATAAATCTTGGCAATCATGCTGTCGTTATCAACGATCACGCTGTCTGACTGCACAGGGCGTATCGGGTTATCGGACGGCGCAAAAACGGTTAAAATTGAAGGCAGCTGAACAAGCTGAAGCCGACCTGTCGCACGCGAGTCATCGCCTTTTGCCGCATCATCCGGTGAATTGTTTGAAGCAAAACGCAGAGGGGAAAACACGGCAGCGCTGTCAACAGTATCACCGCTGACAAGAGAGCCGCTTTCGGAAATGCGCAGCGCAAGCAGCAGAGAGGCAGCAGATGCGCAAATAATCAGCATCATAAACCCGAAAACACGGCGGAATCCGAGAGTTTTGCGGCGCGGTCTGCAAAACGTGACCTTTGTCGGTGCCAGGTTTCTGCTCTGACCAAACGGTTTTGAAAGTAACGGATTGTTCTTCAATTCGAAATACTCCTTTCGCAATGCTGCACAGCCGAAGAGCGCACCGAACGCTGAAGAATTTCGCGTCGGCACACAGCGACAGCAACATGTGCTCGGCATGCTGCATTTTATGCGCATTGCGGCAGGGTTTATGCCGAAAAGCCGCTGATGAGGGTTTTCAGAATCTAAGCCGCGTTTCAATAACCTTACCGATTATTTGAACATCGCCCTCGGAAACGATCATGGTGTTGTATGCCGGATTGGACGGGGTGAGCGCAAGCTGCTTTCCGAAGCGCTGGATATGCCGCAGAAGCACCTCGTCTCCGATACGCACAACGCCGATGCAATTGTTGTCCGCCTCAACACATTTCCGCACCAGAACAAGCGAGCCTTCAACGATGTGATCCCCCGTCATGCAGTCGCCTTCAACCTGCATGAAGAAACATTCTCCGGAAGATACTTCGTTTGCGGAAACGGGTATGTACTCGGTTATATTTTCATCCGCAAGCATCGGCAAACCGGCGTGAACAAACCCAACCAGGGGAACACCGATTGCGGGCGCATGCGGCTTTGAAGAGGAAGAAAGTTTTGCCGAACTTGATTTCAGCAGCGGAACGACTTCATCCGTGCCGAGAAGATAATCCGCGCTGACTTGAAAAATTTCCACAAGCCGCATGATAACGCTGTTCGGCATGTTGACTCTTCCGTTTTCATATTTGCATATCGCTGCTTTTTGAACTCCGAGCATACGCCCAAGCTCATCTTGGGTGATGCCGCGTGAATTTCGCAGTTGTTTCAGTCTGTTCATCGTCGGTTCTCCGTAATTTACTGTCTGTATTGTATCTCGATTGGAAACAAAATGCAAGCACAAATAAAAATATATTTATTTTAACGGGCAACAGTACGGAAAAAGGTATTGCAAGTATCCTAAAAAGATACTATAATAGCCGTACGGTCAAAAAACAGCAGCTGATTTCCGAAAAGGAAACGCGCTTTTAAAAACTGTTCCAGGATTTGTTGCCGAAACGGAAACTGTGAACAGCGATGTTCGACCGTAAAACCGATTGATTGCGGAGGTATTACAATGAATTACTTTGGGTTGTTTTTTTCCTTCCTTATTCCGGGAATGATCATTGGCGCACTGATTGCAGTTGGTGTTTGCACCGATAAATTTAAAAAATCTGAAACAACATCGAATTCCAGAACACACAACGTATGCGTACCCGATGATGCAAAAAGGGGGGAGCTTCTGCCGGCACCGACATACACTTTGCGCGAACGTGCTGCACAAAGGAATCAGACGGTGAATCGAAACGGAGAAGTTGTCGATGAGCCTTCAAGAAAAAGCTCGGCAGCCTGACATGCGCATTATTAAGAATGTTTGATGAGGTGCTGTTTGATGATGTGCAATGAATGCAAAATCGACCTCTGTACGTTGACAAAGGCCGATTTAAAGCTGAAAAGCAGGTTGAAGCCGTTGTGCGGAGCTTGTATTCAAACTGCCGGTTCGGGCGTCACTGATGCAGCAGTATGCACTTATGAATCCGGTATAAATCAGGAATTATTTGCCGGGCAATTTGTCGGGCTCGGGCAGCTCGGGGCCGCTGATCGTGATTGATTTTATTACAACGGGAGTGACGGGACGGTCATTCGCACCGGTTTTGACGGAAGCGATTTCGTCAACGACTTCGATGCCCTCAATGACCCTGCCGAAAGCGGCATAGCTGCCGTCAAGGTGCGGAGCGGCAGCGTGCATGATGAAAAACTGACTGCCTGCGCTGTCGGGATTGTTCGTACGTGCCCAGGAAATCACGCCGCGCTCATGCTTAAGCGTGTTGTTGAAGCCGTTGCTTGCAAATTCACCCTTGATGGAATAGCCGGGGCCGCCGTTGCCTTCACCGAGGGGGTCGCCGCCCTGAATCATAAAGCCGGGAATAATTCTGTGGAAAGTTAAGCCGTCATAGAAGCCGGAACGCGCAAGCGAAACGAAATTGTAAACGGATTGAGGTGCAATTTCGGGATACAGTTCAAGCTTCATGACTCCACCGTTTTCCATTTCTATGGTTGCGATGATTTTGTCGTTGTTCATGTCATTGTCTCCTTGGTTTTCGTTTGGTTTATCTGTTCCGCTGCTTTTGCAGCCGACAGCTGTCGCAGCAAGCGCAAGCGCCGCCGCAAGAACGATGCAAAGCAGCAGGGTTGAGATTTTTTTCATAAATACAGTTTCCTTTCTGTTTGTTTACGGGGTTGTTTTGCGGAGTTAACCGTTGCAGCAGGAAAACGGAATTCAAAAAACTCGATTGAGGTAATCGGCTTTTAATCCTTCGCTTCCCCGCCGCGTCTGCTGCAAGTATAGCATTATTGCCGCCGAAATGCAATATAGTATTTTCAAACGGGAAATTCCTGTTGCATTGGGAGACGGAATGCTATATAATCATTAGGAAAAATGCAGCACCGCTTTGCATGTAAAAAACGCAGATGACGCGTGCATGAAACAAAAAGGAGATTCTCTAATGTCATACTCAGGCAGAATGCAGAACAGCCACTATTACAGCGTCTTTTTCGCACCCCGAGGACGCGACAGGATATATGATCTTGGAATGCATATTGCGCAGATGTATCTCAGCCCGTTTGATAAGCTTATCGGCATTATCGGCGAGGCAGGCTCGGGCAAGAGCATGTTGATAAAAGGCATGTTCCCCGGGCTCGAGCTGACAAACGATGATAACGGAGTGAACACTCGCCCGCTTCCGATTCTTGACATTGATCAGCAAGGGTTTTTTACTGCGCACACTTATCATCTTGACATACGCTTCGAGGCGGCATTCACGCAGATGGGAGTGCTTGCCGATGCAATTTTGAACGCTGTTCAACGCGGCAAACGTGTAATCGTTGAGCATTTCGACATGATTTACCCGTTTCTTAAGACCAATGCAAACCTTCTGATCGGCATGGGTGAGGAAATAATCATAACGCGCCCGACGATTTTTGGTCCGCTGCCGAATGAAATCTACGATATCGTTGCAAAATCGGTCGATTATCGCAGAATGGCGCATACGGCGGAAGATCTTTGCGAGATTTTCCTTCCCGGTGATGACGGATGCAGGTGCAAACACAGCGATGTTAAGCACGGCTTTGTTTTGTCGTTTGACGAACCGAAACCCGAGCTTGATCTTGACGAGCTGGAAAGCAAGGTTCTTGATGCAATTGCAAAAGATTTGACAATTTCATATGTTGACGAAGGGCACATTATGATCGGCGACCTGCTGCACCCCTGCACGGGTCCGAGAACGCATGTGCCGAGTACGGGATGCGTACAAAATTTTCGTATCGTGAAACATATATTCTATGACCCCATTGAGCGGCGCTATCTCCTTGCGGGCAGGGTCGGACCGCGCGAAAAAGGCGAGGATATTTATGATTTCAACAACATGGAAAATTGATGCCCGAAGGTGACGGGCATCATATGAAGCGGCAATTCCGCTGTCAGAATATGCTCAATCTAAGCATATACATGCAAAGGAAAGCGACATATAAAACGCAGGCACACCCATAGACCGCCTGCGTTTTCTTTTTTGTCGTGCACAGGGCGGCAACGGATGCCGTGAGCGGCAGCGTTGCGCAAAGGTAGCGAACTGCGGAAAGCAGCCATGTGCAGCCCATTGCAAGCACGTAGTAAGCAAGGAAGAAGACAATATAGGCCGAAGGCAATTCCCGCATACGATCGGTGATCAGCGCAAGTGATGCGAATGCAATAAGAACTGTCGGAATCCAAAGGGAATAAATCACGCTGATGTTCCCGTTCGGAATTGCGTTGACGCACCAGTCCCAAATGTATCGCATGGTGTCAAAAAACAAACCGAGCTGTTGATCCCAGTTCAGCTTTTCATACTCCATGAAAACGAAAAAATTGCCTGAAACATTATAATTAATGAGCAGATAAGCCACCGTTCCGAGTGTTGATATAACAAGCGCGGCAGCAACCGCAATAATTTGCTTTCCGCATTTCTTGCCGTCGCGAATGTTTCGGACGATCGTGCCGACTCCTTCAATGAAGATTGCAGCAGCAAGCACGACCCCGAGAGACCGCGTGAAACCGGCTAAAGCGGTAAAAACAGCGGAGAGTATAAATTTATGCTTTTGCAAACAGTAAAACGCACAGAAACAGAACAGCATGAAAAGCGGTTCCGTCATTGGTGAATTAAGAAAAATTGCACCCGGAAGGAGAAGCGAAAGCAGTGCGGCATGCACGGAACGCTTTTTGCCGAGAATTCCGTACAGCGTTAAATATGCCGTTCCGGAGGCGAGGCACGTTGCAATTGTGTTGATGATTTGAGCAGACACAAAGCTGTTGTGGAAGACCGGATTGAGCATTCGCATAAGCAGAGGCAGCATCGGATAAAAAACGATCAGAAGGCGATCTTTCCCATCGTTTACATACCAGTTTTCGGCAATATTAATATAATGAGGGACATCGGTGTTGTGCTTTGACCAGGAAGTCTCCCATAATTCAAACAGATTGCCGCTGAAATCAGGGGTGAAAACCCGATAAAGCACCATTCCGAGAATGGTTGTAACAATGTGAATCGCAAGCGCGGCAAGCATAATCCGAGAAAAATCCCTGCGGGCGTTCGGAACGGGGACAAAGCTGCAAAGCCGTTCGCCGATGAGCGTTTTCAAAACGAGAGGAACGGCAGTACAGGCCGCGAATGTGAAAAGAGCAAGCAGTGAGGCGGAAAGTATTCCGCCGCCGATGCTCATTGCCCGCAAGTTGGCTATGAAATAAAAAACATACAATGCAGCGGCAATACATATGAGCACAGTTCTGATTATTCGAACTGCGCGCCGAAAGCCCGTGCTGCCCGCTTCTTCCGACGGTTTTGTTCCGGCGGTTTTATCAGTTAATCGAAAAAAACTCATCAATAAGTTGCGCACGGAATGAACCCATGCGCGGCTCCGTTCGTAAAATCAGCGGACGAACAGCAGGTTCGCGCCGCCCGGTGCTTAAATTATACATATTAATCCGCGGATTTCAAGCCCTGCCGCAAATTTGTCCGCAAAATCCGACCGTATGCCGCAATGCTACTCAATATCAACAACGCGATGTTTTTCCCACTTTGCAAACTTGAAATATAATGCGGTGATAAGACTGCACAAAAGCCAACCGGCAGGATAGCTCAGCGCAATGGGTTTAATTGTGTTGCTGATATAGTTCGCCATGATAAAAAGATAAATCTGACGAAATACAACAAATGAACCTATCATTATGAACATCGGTGTTCGACTGTTGCCCGCTCCGCGAAGCGCACCCGCAAAAATCTGATTGATGCAGCAGAAAACATAAAAGGGCGAAATCAGACGGAGAAGCATTGAACCGTAATCCACAATTTCACGTTTTTTATTAAAAAATTCAACAAGCTGCGGAGCAAAAATCAGCACCGGCACCATTAAAAGCGCGGTGCAGGCGACGGCCATAAGCATTCCGGCGCGGATTCCCTTTTTTGCGCGCGCAACCTGATTAATGCCGAGATTCTGCCCGACAAATGTTGTCACAGCGAGCGAAATGCTCTGCATCGGAAGGAAGAGGAACTGATCGATTTTGACATAGGCTGTCCAGCCGCCCATGCAGTCCTCGCCGAAACTGTTGATGTATGATTGCACGAAAACATTCGAAAATGCCGTAACAGCCATTTGAAGAGCGGCGGGAATGCCGACTTTCAGAATTTTTGCGAGCATGGAGCGATGAATGCGCAATTTCTTAAGCGAAAGCCGACAGCAGTTTTTTGCACGGAGGAGTACGATGAGAACAAGTGCGGCCGAAAGCGTCTGAGCAATGACAGTTGCGATCGCAACACCGGAAACTCCCATTTTGAACACAAGAACAAACACAAGGTCAAGCACAACATTTGTCAGCGCTGAAACAACAAGAAAATAAAAAGGACGCTGTGAATCGCCGATCGCGCGAAGAATGCCGGAACCCATATTATAGAGCATAAGACTGATTATTCCGGAGAAATAGATAATAAGGTACTGCGTTGCCTCGGGACGTACGGAGTCCGGAGTTTCCATCAGATTCAGCATCAGCGGTGTCATTGCAATGCCGATAATGGTGAAAACAACGCCCAAGATAAGCGTCATCATCACAGATGTGTGAACAGCGTCCTGCACGCGCTCATGCTGTTTTGCACCGTAGAATTGCGAAATGACAACACTTGCGCCGGTGCTGAGCCCGAGGAACGTGTTTATCAGCATATTAATGATCGGGCCGACAGTGCCGACAGCCGAAAAAGCCGTGTCGCTGACATAGTTGCCGACGACCCAGCTGTCAACCGTGTTGTAGAATTGTTGAAAAAGATTCCCGAGCAGTAAAGGAATTGCAAAACACACAATATGACGTGTGATTCCGCCCTCCGTCATATCAACATCACGACGTTGACCGAAAGACTTTAATTTATCCAGCAGCTTCAAATCAGACCATCCCTTCGGGCATTGCCCGCTCTTCTCATTTTCAGCCTGATTATAGCACCAAAGTAATTTTTTGAAAACACAAAAATTAAATATTAATAAATATATTCGCTTTGCGAAAATAGATGAATTTAAGTTAAAACCGCGCAGCATTTCCCGGGAAATGAGCGGCGAGATGCAAAAAACAGAAAATTCCCGAGAAACAGTCCGTTTAAACAGAGTATTTCCCGGGAAATCATGTGAACAAATCAGCGTGAAAACAGACACATCCGACCGAGAGTCAAAAGCGCAGTGGGTTATTTGTTACATTTTCTGAACAAATACTTGTCGATTTTATCTCGCATGGAATCGGAAATTTTGCGCTCGATCGGGAAAATCGGAGCATTGACAACTCGTTTCGAAAACTCCAGAGCCAAGTTAAGCGTTATGCCGAGTGCATCCGCCGAGAGGAAACCGTTTGCAAGTGCATCGCGGCGATCGTGAATAAAGCCGGTTCCGTTTGCATTTACCCTCGTGAAGTTTATTGCAGGTATGCCCTTGTCGGAGAACGGAGTTCCGTCGCTTGAATAAACATCCTCATGATATACAACGGCGGCGCCGAGTTCATTCATCATCCCTTCAACATAACTCTTCATGGGCGCATCCCCCATGATAAATATATGCTCAGAGCCGAGAACGGGACCGGCCATATCGACGTTGACCATCAAACGATGCTTTTCAAGCTCCGCCTCGTGAGCGGCAACATACGCTTTGCTTCCGAGAAGGCCCTGTTCCTCTGAACCGAACCAGTTGAATTTCAATGTGCGGCGCGGAGGATTTGCCGCAAAATAGCGCAATAATTCCATGATGATCACGGAGCCGCTCATGTTATCATATGCGCCCGTTGAAAACAGAACGCTGTCGTAGTGCGCACCGAACGACACGATTTCATCTGCAAGATCCGTTCCGCGCAGTGTAACGCATACGTTGCGTGATTCGCTCTCAGTCGCGGTACTGCTGACAAACAGCTTAACCTTTTTTGCACCTTTTGAAACAATTTCAAGCGCATCCTTCGCCTTCAAATTAACGAGGATGTTGTCGCCGAATTCGGCGGTGTAGGTTTCGCGAATTTTACAGATGCCGTGATCGGTTTCGTCATCTTTATCGAGGATGCTGCCGGTAAAACCGATTATTGCGGCAGGTTTTGCCTTTTGAATGCGCCCGTAAGCTTCAAAACCGAATCGTCCGTTGACAAGAACGGCCTTACCTTCAACACCGAGCAGATTCGCGGGGAGCGCGTTTTCAACGTAAACAAGTTCAAGCTCCAACCCGTCATCAGGTGTGCTGTCGGAACGCAGATAGGCTGTTACCGGGTATTCTTTCTCATACGGCTCGGTAACGATCAACCTTGCCGCGGTAACGGTGCCGGTTGACGCCTTGAAAACTTCAATTTCGCGTTGTATGTCCGAACGCGCCCATGTAAATGAGTCGATTTCGGCAAGCAGTGCCTCTGCCGTGCGGGTTTCTTCCGCCGTGCAGGACACGCGTTCGAAGGAGAGCTTTTTCAGCAGCTCAAATGCTCTTTTTGCGTTTACTTCCATTTTGGATTCCTTTCGTATTTTATCAGTAATTTAAATCAATTTCGGTTTGCCGCCGCATTCCGGCGGGCGTCCAGACGTTCGAAATTATGCATCCAGTCGCCTTTGAAATAGTAGAGCGTGAAACAGACCGAGCTGAGCATCCATGTTATCGGATACCCCCAGAAAACTACGCGGATATCGGGAATAAAATGCACAGTTATCGTAATATACGCAACGCGGATAACGCACCAGCAAATCAGCATGATAAGCATCGGAACCATCGTTTTCCCCGCTCCCCGGATGATTCCGGCCATGCAGTGTGAAAGCGACAAAACACAGTAAAAAAGTGCTTCCGTTCGTGCCTGCATTGCGCCGAAAGCGACAACTTCGGGCGAACTGTTAAACATGGCAATAAGCGACGGTGCAAAAATCACAAAAACAATTCCGATGAGTTCCGCAAGCGCAACGCCGGAGATAAGCCCGAATGCGGTGCCCTTTTTTACTCTGTCATATTGCTTCGCTCCGAGGTTCTGACTTGTAAAAGTTGTAAGTGCAACGCTGAAACTTGTTACCGGGAGAAAAACAAACCCCTCTATTTTGAAATACGCACCGCAGCCCGCCATCGCATCGGAGCCGAAATCGTTGATGTTGGATTGAACGATTACGTTTGCAAGCCCGATCACGGAATTCTGAACGCCTGTCGGCAATCCGGTCGCAAGCACTTCCCTAAGCATCGGCCAATCAATACGAACATCATGCGGGACGATTTTGTGGACGTCGTCAACAGTGGTGAGTTTAACGAATGAGATAATTGCGCTCAGGAACTGCGATATAACCGTTGCTGCTGCAGCCCCGCCGACACCCCATTTAAAATATTTTACAAACAGAATATCAAGAACAACGTTGGTAATTGATGAAATTATCAAATAGTAAAGCGGATGCCGACTGTCGCCGCGCGCCTGAAAAATGCCGTTGAAGGCATTATAAAGAACATTGCCGAGTGCGCCGGCAAAATATAGACGGAAGTATCGTATGGACTCGGGCAAAACGTCGGCGGGAGTGTTCATCAGGCGGAGAATAACCGGCGTGAGAAGCATTCCGGCGGCGGTAAGGAACAAGCCCGACAGCACTGCAAATGCGGTTGTGGTATGAACGGCGGTATGAACTTTTTCATTTTCGCGTGCGCCGTAATATCGTCCGATAACAACTCCCGCGCCTACAAAAACGCCGTTAATGAATCCGACAAGAAGAAAAATCAAGCTGCCGGACGAGCTGACGGCCGCAAGTGCCTGTTTGCCCAAATAACGGCCGACCACGAGGGAATCTGCAACATTGTAAAATTGCTGAAAAAGCTGCCCGATAAAGATCGGCAGCGCAAACAAACTGATTTTGCTGTAAATCTTGCCTTCCGTCATGAATCCGCACCCTTTCGCACTTTTTCTTGATTATAGTGCCGTGCTGTCCGTTTGTCAACAGCGAAAACACAGTCGAGGTCGGCGCACGCGGCAGAACAAAACGGCAAAGGACGGACGGTGTTCAAAAATTACTTTGCGGGGATTGACAAATGCACAAGTTTATTTTACACTTAAAACACGGAAAAGGTAAAGTCCCTGACCGAAAAAAATCAAAGGAGTTATTATGGAAGCTGACAGCAGCACAAGTGCGGATGTTCCCAACCGAAACGAGAACATGATGCGCGGAAAACAAAAACATGTACTGAATGCGCCGAACAAACCCTGTATGACTCCTGCGGTTATACTGTTTTGCTGTTGAAGTTTTGCTGTTGAAACACAAGTGATTTCATATGACAGGCTTTTGCGGCAGGCTTGGAGCGGAAGATTAACCGTTCCTGTTTGCGTTCTTTCACATGAACCCGCAATTCCGCGTTCAAACTCCGGCTGAATCATCCGGGCAGCGAAATTTGAGAAAAAAACCATAGGGAGCTTTCGAAAAATTATTGCGCGAACAACAGCTTGAAATCGGGGTATACCCGGGATTTGCTGCGTATCCGTGCAAGAATTCATCGGCAGCTTTTCTCAATCGAAACCATGCTGCAAGCGCAGGTCTTTTGCCTTGTTTCTCGACCTGCGGCTTTCAAAAGAAGAACAATGGCAGTGTTTTCAACAGATTTATCGCAGACGGTGGAAGTTCTGCTCGAACGCAAGAATTATAACAGCGTGAAAGATATTCTTTCAACCGTTAACCCGGCAGATATTGCCGTGATTTTCCGTGATCAGCCTGCGCAGCGGCTGCTCATGCTTTTTCGCCTTTTGCCAAAGGAAACGGCGGCGGATGTTTTCGTTGAAATGGAACCCGTGCTGCAGGAGCAGCTGATAAATGCTTTTTCCGACAAAGAGCTTGCTGATATTGTGAATGAAATGTATGCGGATGACGCGGCGGATCTTGTGGAGGAGATGCCCGCAAGCGTTGTTAAGCGCATATTGAAGCAGGCTTCGCCCGATGTTCGACGTGACATAAACGAATTGCTGAAATATCCGGAGGACAGCGCAGGAAGCATAATGACTCCGGAATTTGCGGATTTGCATTCATCCATGACCGCCGCGGAGGCACTGGATCATATTCGGCTGACCGGAGTAGATAAGGAAACGATTGACATCTGTTATGTAATCGAAAAACGCAGGCTTATCGGCCTTGTTTCTTTGCGGACGCTTGTGCTTGCCAATGCGAGGGCCGTTGTTTCCGATCTGATGGATGAAAATGTTATCTCCGTCGGAACACTTGATGATATTGCAGTTGTTGCGGATATGTTCGCAAAATACGACTTGACAGTCATGCCTGTTGTGGACGGCGAAAACAGGCTGGTAGGTATAGTTACGGTTGACGATGCAATCGACGTTATGCGCGATGAAGCGACTGAAGACATTGAAAAGATGGCTGCTATCACCCCGTCGGACAAACCGTATCCGCGGCTCAGCGTGATGGATCTGTACAAAAGCCGCATACCGTGGCTGCTGCTTTTGATGCTTTCGGCGGTTTTCACACAGCTGATAATCGGAAAATTCGAAGCTGCGCTTGCAGCAAACATCATCCTGACATCGTTCATCCCGATGCTGATGGACACGGGCGGCAATTCCGGCAGCCAATCGTCCGTAACGATTATACGCAGCCTTTCTTTGGCGGAGATTCGGTTTTCTGATATTTTTCGGATCATGTTCAAGGAGATGCGCGTTGCATTGCTTTGCGGCGCAACGCTCGCTGTTGTAAACTTCGGAAAACTGATGATCTTCGACAGACTGGGGGTTTTTGTTTCGCTGACGGTAAGCCTGACACTCTTGGCAACGGTCGTTGTTGCAAAGTTTTTCGGCTGCACGCTGCCCTTGCTTGTGAAAAAAATCGGACTCGATCCCGCTGTCATGGCAAGTCCGATTATTACAACAATTGTTGATGCGATTGCGCTGCTTATTTATTTTGCAATCGCTTCTGCAATGCTCGGCATTTGAGCAAAACAAAAAAGTATGTTGATTTTGTGCAAAACACAGCAAAATACGGAGGATAAATGGTAAATCTCGGCAACGATTGGGACGAAATTCTTAAAGACGAATTTCAGAAAGACTACTACAGGAATTTGCGGAAGTTCCTGGCCGATGAATACAGAAAATGCGTTGTGTATCCGAATATGTATGATATTTTCAATGCGCTTCGATATACATCGTTTGAAAACACGCGGGCAGTGATACTTGGACAGGATCCGTATCACGGGCCGCACCAAGCGCACGGGCTTTGCTTCTCCGTTTTGAAAGGCATCGCCCCGCCTCCGTCCCTGAAAAATATTTTTCGGGAACTTTCCGACGATGTCGGGTTCATTCCCCCGCATCACGGAGAGCTTACCGAGTGGGCAAAACAGGGCGTTTTAATGTTGAATTCGGTTCTCACGGTGCGCGAACATCAGCCGAACAGCCACAAGGGAATGGGCTGGGAGATTTTTACGGACAGGGTAATTTCCGAGCTTAACAAAAAGACGGAGCCGGTTGTTTTCCTGCTTTGGGGAGCGAATGCGCGGCAAAAAGCAAAGGTCATCACAAACCCGATTCATGTAAAGCTTGAAACGGTGCACCCGAGCCCGCTTTCGGCCTACAACGGATTTTTCGGCTGCAAACATTTTTCAAAGTGCAACCAAATCCTTGCCGATTCGGGACAGAGAACAATCGAGTGGCAGCTTTCGGATTAAGCTTTGAACAAAAATCAAAGGAGCTGAAGATTTTGGACGAGCCTGCCAAGCCCTTTGAGCACCTGAAATGGGCCAACGGCCGGACGCCGGATCTGGCAACCTATATGAAGGAGCACCCCTATATGTATGCCGGTGACAATGTCCGGGCGGTGTTCCGGGTGGCCAAGACCATGGAGCAGTTTGCCCTGAATTTCGCCCCGGATGTGACGGTGCCGGAGCCCCAGTGCCTGCGGGAAAAGGTCAAAAACGCTTTGGAAAAGGCGTTGGAGAAATATAAATAATATAAGCAAAGGAGATAACATCATGAATCAGCCTGCCGACAACAAAAAAATAATGGATTTTCTGCTTTATAGCTACTTTGGATTCAGCAGTGGAGACCTCGACCAAACAAGGAAAGTAAAGTGTTCGTACCGTGCATATTTAGACTTAGCTCGCACGGTCAAATATACCTATTCTTCAACAGAGCTGGAAAAAGCAACGGTCGGTACTGATGCACATGCGTTCATTGATATTCGGAAAAAACGAATTGAAGATGTCTGCTCGAAACTAATTGAATCCATCGAGATCTTTCCGAATTATCCCAGCGATTTCGACACATGGCATGACGGGCGGTGCGCTCAAATCATTTGTCAAATGAATACGCCTTATGATGATGGTAGGAAAAAATTTCTTAAAGACGGTTTTGCATTTACATACGGGCAAGCACAGAAATGGGTGAATATGACGCTGAAATATCTGTGGCTGCTTGATATGCTGCCAAAGGGCCTTTCTGAGGCAAAGTTGCATGTACCGGTTGACAGCTTTATTCTTGAAGCTCTAAAAGAGACGCAGCAGTTCAACACCGAGGAAAACAAGATTACCGGTTCCGGCGAATCCTACTATTATAACGGCGAAGCGTGGAGTGCCATATCTGAGTACAAAAACTACAAAAAGCTGCAAGATGGAATTAGGAACATTGCGGAGAAACAGGGAATTTCCCCTATTCAGTGGGAAGGTTCTGCATGGATGGATGTAGCTAAAAAGAGAAGCAGCAAATGAATAAACCTACAGGGGCTGTTGCATTAGTCCCCAAAACAAAACCGGGCAACTCAAGAAGGGTTGTCCGGTTTGCTGCTTTCGTGTATAATTAAATTGCTCAAAAACCAACAGAAAGCGAGCTGACTGTACAATGAAAACAAGCAAAAATCAAGCAGTCATGCCGATAAATGTTGCAACAATGATTGACGAAAAAGATCCTGTATTTAAAATGGCCGAGATTACGCAAAAATCAGATTACAGAAAACTGCATTCCGATTATCGCAGGCGGTGGAGAAAGATTGACCCTGAGGTCGTGTTTTCGATTGTTGCATATGCAAACATGCGAGGAATTTTCTCGAGCAGAGCTATAGAAGAAGCGTGCAAAACCGACACCAGGTTTATGTGGCTGCTGCAAATATGACTTGATTTTGCAACAGCCCCTTTTTTATTTTTATAAAGAATCTTTGACTGAGCTGTGATAGACGACGGAACGGTTATTGATGCCGAATCCGTGCGTGTGCAGCGAAAAACATGCACAGAGCAAACCGACTTAAAACGTATCCTTGCCGCTGATCCAACGGATATAGTCTTCCGATTCGGCAAGCCCGAGACGGCGCTGCATCGCAAGGGAAACATCATTATCGAAATAAACCTGTCCGTAAACGGTCCATCCTCTGTCGGCATGATAGTTGTTCATGTGCGACACAAGTGCACTGCCGACGCCGCAACGGCGATATTTTTTAAATACTTCAAGCATTCCGACGCTGCCGTCGGTGTGCATTCCGATGAAGCCGGCAAGTTCTCCGTCAACCTCGGCACCGAACATCAGCCCGTGTTCAATCGTTGCGGCTATTTCTTCCTTGGATTCAAGCTTATAGTGCGCGGCAACTTGGGGAAGATCGTCCGTTGTCAGTTCCCGAATCGGAAAAGGAGATTTCGCCTTGTGCCGCTGCATGGAGTAACGGCAGAATTGCTTGCAGGGTTTTTCAACAGAAAAACCTTTTCGTTCGCAGCGAATTGCCTCAAAAGCAGCTTGACCGTGAACAACGCAAACCTGCATTTCGGGAACCTCGCGAAGGGCAAGCCTTCCGGCTTCAACGGTTGCAGCCCAAAGCATGTAAGCTCCGCATGAGTGCTTGATAAGCACCGCATCTTTATTGGAAAAAATAAGGGCGTCAACATTGCCGCGGCGGAAAGCCTCCTGAATATCAATTGTTAAAACACCCTGCTCTTTCAGCACATTAACAACTGTTACGACGTTTCTGCATCTTCTTTTTTTGCTCATTATGCGCGGATTCCTTCCGAGTTAAGTTTATTAAAAAGTATCGAAAACAATTCGGAGAACAAAAAATATGAGAGCCGTGTCCTGATGCAGGTTTGTCCTGCGTTTGCCCGAAAATCAGGGACGGTCAGCCGGAGTTTTGTCGAACGTACCGTTCGTATCATTGAGCTGCGTCCTGTAGGCGTTTTTGGCATCGTCACTACCGTCTGCAATGTCTTTGCCGGTGTTTGAATCGTTGTTTCCGCAGTCAACTTTGCTGCTTCCGGGGCGGGGCAAACTGACCCTGTCGGATTTTTCGCAGACCGAACCTCCGCCGGCTTTTGCCGATGTGCCGCCGATTTCCGCCGATTCGGAGTTAAGGGCAAAACCGGGGATTTCCCCGATTGCATCGTAGCCGGAGTCCGATATCTGCTCAAAAGGAATATCAACTGTCGGAGCTGTTCCGATGGGAGCAGCATAAACCGGTGCGGTTTCGGCAGGTGAATTGTCGATGTAAGGAACACTGACGACAGGCAGCGTACCGTCTTCGGACGGTTCGGAATCGCCCGTGCCGATAACGGAAGGTATCCATGGGGCAGGTGCTGCCACGACAGCAGCGGTTTTCCCGCTCGTGCCCGTTATCTGTCCGGAAAGCTGGTTAAAGAGCATTTCAGCGGTTGCCTGCTTAAACCCGAAGAAACGAACGCGCAAGCATGTGCCGCTTGTTATCTGCCAATAGTAAACAATATCCACGCCGTCGGAAAACGAACCGACCTGACCGACAGAGAGCTGATACGGCGCAACATCAACAACTTCGCAATCGTAATAAAGGCGGTTGCCGTTTGCATCAAAACCTTCGGCAGAAATGCGCAGGGAATCGTTATCAACCTTTTTGTGCATTTCGGAAGGAAGATTCTGCGGGAACATGTTTGTGTTTTTTATCGCCTCATCGGCGACGGTTCCGGCGTTTTGAAAACTGTCATATCCGGACGGCAGGTTCATCGGATCGGAAAACGGTTCGGGTGTTGCCCCTGCATTCGGCGTGAGGCCTGCACTGACCTGCGGATCTTTTGCGCAATCGTTGATTTTTCCGATGGTGAGTGCAAAAACAAACAGGATCAAAAGAATGGCCGCGCCTGCTGCCGTCAACGCACGGATTCGGCGTATGCGCTGCATTTTGGACTTTCGGCTGCTCTCAACAGCGCGCAGACGAATCGATTCGAAATCAATCTCGGCCGTGCTTTCGTTTGCAGCCCAACGAAGAAGCTCGTCAATTGTGCGGGAACTGTCAAATTCCGTGCATGTGTCGGCGGAATGATTGGAATCCGCTGCTTCGAGATTCACCGTATTCGAACAGAAATAATCATTTTTTCTTCCGCTTTTTTTCATCCGCTGCCTCCTCTCCGAGCATAACCGCAAGCCGCTTTCTTGCCTTCATAAGCCGCGATTTAACCGTTCCTTCGCTGATGCCCGTGCAAGCCGAAATTTCGCGAACGGTCATACCGGCGTAATAGTGCAGCAATATGATTTTGCGGCTCGTTTCGTCAAGTTTGTCGATCGCACTTCGAACTTTTGCCGCTTTTCGGCGCCTTTCAACTTCCTCATCGAGCGGGAGGGCTGAATCCTCGATATCCTCGCTTATCGGCGCATCAACCGGCGTTTCGTGTTTTGCACGGCGCAGATGATCAAGCGCGATGTTTGTGGACACGCGGTAAAGCCAGCTTTTCAACTGTCCGTCGTCAAGGCCGGCCAGCCTGCCGAGATTGGAAAGAACACGTTCAAAAGCAATTTGCGTAATATCTTCCGCCGTCTCCCTGTTTGGCACAACACGATATGCCGCCCAGAAGACAAGGCGTGAATAATCACTATATATGCTGTCGAAATTGCGGTCGGACAATTTTTGTCTCCATTCATATAACGCAATTCGCGCCGATTCGGTTGCGTTATCTTCCAAAAAAATTTTTGCTGCGGAAAAAATCCGAAGGATAATACTCGGAAAAGCGGAAAATATCTGCTTCTCCGTTCACAATTTTAACACAATTCGCGCATCTTTGCAAACTGAATTTTTACTTTTGACAAAAGGCACGGGTACTGAAATGCAGCCGAAAAGGCCGAATGCTATTTGTCGGATCCCGACGCAGAGCTTTCAGGCTCCGAATCCGAAAACGCTTCGGGAGTGCCTCCGGGGGTGCTTTTTTCATAAAGCAAGGGGAAATATTTTTTATCGGTAATGCACATTGCGGCGGCACAGAGTATGAGAAAAATTCCCGCAATGCCGATAACGAGCCACGCGGAATCAAAGCCCGAGGTGTCCACAAGCTTGCCGATAAGCAGGTTGCCGACTCCGGAAAAAGCACCGGATGCAATGGATATTATCGAGTTCATCCTTCCCCAATGCGTTGAGGGAATGCGCCGCGTCACATAGGGCTGCACGCCGATGGTGTTGAATACTTCACCGATGGTGAAAACAGTCATTAAAACGAAATACAGCGGGATGATTCCCTGAACGAACCGATAGCAGAACAGCCCGACAACTATCAGCGTTTCGCCCAGAAGTATCTTTCGAACATCCCGAATCCGCCCGAAAAAGGTCGTTACAACGGGTGTTGCAAGGATTACAACGAGGGCGTTGACGCTTGTCATAACGCCGAATATTTCCGCGCCTTCCGCACCGTAAAGCGCACCCATGTTAAGCGGAAGAAGGTAGTTGAATTGAGCATACACAAACCCGCCGATTCCCGCAACAAGCAGATATATAAGTATCGTTTTTCTTTCGCGCAGAAGCGAAAAAACACTCACACCTTCACGCTTTTGTTCGTATGCGCTGATGTTCTTTTTCGGTATGCTGAGCGTTTTGACAAAGAAAAGAATCGGCAGCGTTGAAGAAAGCGTTGCAATGCCCGTGATAATGAACGCAAGCCACAGATAGTCTTTGAACAGAAAACCGCCGATTGTGGGCGCAAGCACAAGCCCGAGGTTCATTCCGAGATACTGAAGGCTGTATGCCTTTTCCCTGTCCTCTCCGTCACTCAGATCGGCAATCAGTGCATCGTATGACGGGCCCTCGATGGTTGCAAAAACGCTTGCAACATAAAACAGTCCGATGCTGTATGCCGAAAGCGGAATCAGACCGCAGATGATATAACAAACAACCGTCACCAGATCGCATATGACAATGACGTTCTTGCGGTTGCGCTTGTCCGCAAGCCTGCCGCCGAGCAGAAGCATCGGAAACTGCAATATCGACATTGCAAACGAAATGCCCGCAATAAGAGTTGCATCATAGCCGAGCTTGTTTTCAAGAATCAAAGTCAGCAGCGGCCAGATAAGCGAGCCCATGCTTGTTACGATTCGTCCCCAGAAAAGGATATATATCTCCTTTCCGAGGTGTTTGTACTGTTCCAAAAACTTCAGTTTCATTTCTATGACCGACTCCGTGTTAATACTGCGAAAACCCGGGAACGGAAACCGCATTTGCGATATCTTATTTTCCGCAGTGCTTTTGTTTTTTTATTTGCCTGCCGCCGGGCAAACACCGACAGGCCCCGTGCCGACGGAAAAGTTTCAAAGCGGGTTCTGCCGAAAGCAGCCGTTTAAGCTCAATCCGAATCGGGTCGGGATTTCGTGAGGCAAGGAACGGACAGCCAAACGGCGGCAGCCGATCCCGAAAGGGGCTCACGACCTGCCGGCAGGGACAGGGGTTCATCCTTGCTTTGTATATTTAGTTTTGAGGAAATATCTCGCAGAATAAAACAAAAATCGCAAAAATTCCTCCGAATTGATTATATCACTTGTGATGTTCGGTTTCAACAGAAAAAGAATGCGGAAAAGGCAGCCGACACGCAAACCCTGCATGAAGGCTGCCTTACGAACGTTGAATTTGAATAAAGAAAGCCGATTGCAGCGCAGCAATTATGCATGATTGCAATTATGCAGCATTGCAATCATGCGGTGCCGCAGCTATGCGGCTGTTATAGGGGACTGAGAAGGATCCTGAAGCTTTATTTCGGGTTTGCAAATCAAATTACCGTTCTCATCCGAAATTTCGAATGACACGGCAATTTCCCAAATTGCGGAAAGCTCGGTTTCAAGTGAAGCCGCATCAATTTCAATTTCAAAAAGCATACGATCATCACTTCGCAGAATTTTTGAAAAACTCACACATTCGACGGGCCGCCCGTTGATGAACAAACATTTTTCAAAGCTTGAAATGCTTATCGTCTTCCCGCTTTCGTTTTTGACGTAAACGAGGATAAGCGGATTTTTGTTTGCAAGATCAAAGTTCTCAATGGGTCCGGCAACCAACATGCAAACTCCGTTTTCATCATAATTGGCATACTGGTTGGAAAAGTCAAAGTTTCCGACTCTGCCGGGAATCGCAACGGAAGCCGAACCGCGTGAAAGAATTTCGGCGTTTTCGTTTGTCAGCGTGATATCAAACTGCACATCCGCAATTCTGCCGATGCTGTATAAAAGCAGCTGTGCTTTTGTGAAAAGCGGAATGCTGATAACAGCATGTTTTTGCGGATGAATGCGGAAGGCGGCATGATCGAATTCGTTAAAAACAACAAGGTTGTTGATTTTGATATAACCGATGTTCACCTCTGCGGGCTTGGCAGCGGCGTTTTCGAATTCAAGCAGCACACGGTATTTTTCGTTGACGGTGATGAGCGCGGATGAAGCAAGGCTCAATCCGTCGGATTCAAAACCGGGAGAGTCATTGAAAGCGTTCAACTTATCATAATGAATGGCCTGAGCAATATCGCCTGCAATATAGCCGCTGTAATCATATGCGCCCGGTTCCCGCGGCTGTGCGGAAGCGGCGGACAGGTGGGTAAGCTCTGTAAAGTAATTTTCGCCCGAAGCGGCTGCAATGCGGAATTCAATGTCAATGGAGGAAATTTCCCGAATGCCGTACAGCATCATATCAAGAATCGGCATGTACAGACTGAAATCTTCGGCTTTGCCCGCAGCAAATTTGTGACTGAAGTCAACTTCAACAAGGCAGTCGTTCACATAAATCGAAACATCGGAAACAAGCAAGTCATCCGCCGATTTATTTTCCGCCGTAAGCTTCAGCACGGCAAAATCATCGATATAAACCAATTCGTTCGCCGAAATCGATATGCGATCATCATCGTGAAGAACCGCCCGGCTGACGGTCGCTGCCCTTGAAAAGGGTTTGGTCGAAAACTTTTTGTATTCGATCGCGGAATCCGTCGGAGTGGGCTGTGCGGTATCGGCCGCGCTCGGGAGCAGGGTCGGACTTTGCGACGGGAGCGAATCCTCTCCCCCGTTTGCGCCGGGCGTGTCGCAGGCAAAAAAGCTCAGCAGCATAATGAGCGCAAGAAGAGCGGCGGCGGTTTTTTTGAACATGAGTGCTTCCTCCGTGAATTTGTTTGCAAAAAATCAATCGGCCTGAAGTGAATTGCCGACTTAAGCCTGCGGTGTGCAGCAGGGGTAAGCGGAACTCATTCGGAGCATTTCCGAAACCGATGTTGTATCGCGAGTCTATTATATCATTTAAGACGGGCAGACGCAAGTGAAGGAACATTTTCACGCCTTAACTTTTAAAAAAAACGATTAAAAGGTATTCGGACAAAGCAAACGGCGGAGCCGAGCCTTTCGGAAAGCGAAACATCGTGAACGCTCCCGATGCTTGACACGGCCGCGGGCGGGTGGTACCATATCAGCGGCGCAGGCATACGGCAGGCGGAAAAAACGGAACGGAGAGGGCAAACAATGGCATACAAAAACTCACGGCAGAATGCGGCCGAAACAAAAACTTCATCCGAAAAAAACGAAAAGAAGCTTAAAAAGCTTGTTTACGGGCTGCGCATCGGTGCGGCGGCATATTTGCTGTTGGCATTATTCGGCGCTGCCGCCGTGAACGCAAGCGGAGCAGCGGCATCAGCGGATTGGAACACTGTGAGCAGGCTGTCCGAAATCATCGCTGCGGTTTTCTTTCTTATCTTCGGCGGTTCAATATTGGCAAACGCTTTTCGCAGGCGCAATTATATTTCCCCTGATTTGAAAAAACTTTTCGAACAGGGAAAGGTCACGGAAAAATATGTGCGCACAACTCCGAAAACAAACTTTGTCTGCCGCTGCGTATTCTCCGGAATTGTTATTGCTGCGGCATCGGTTCTGCTGATAACGGCGATCGTTCGGCTGTTTTGAATTGCAGAAGATTGCTGCGGAAAGCTCCCCAAAAAAGGCAGCCGCTTATTCGGCTGCTTTTTGTTTTTCGGCGGCGTATTTTCGACACATAATATGTGCAGCCGTGCCCGTCTTACGTTATTGTAAGGCACGCTGAAAGCTGTTCGTAAGGTTTTTAATTTACAATAAGGGGTATAATCAGCAGCAAAGCGGACAGCGGGCGGAAACCCGCTGTCGGATCGGAGGCAAAAATGGAGTGTTTGAAGCTGGCGTGGCAAAGCGTTTGCGGAAAAAAGCGCAGCAGCGTTCTTATGAGCGTTATCCTTGCAATATCGTTTGCATTTGCGGTTATCACGCTGTCCGTTTCGGGAAGCATGATAAAAACAAACGATGTGTTCAGAAAAACGACCTACGGCGAGTGGCAGTTGATTCTGCCGGGCATCAATTCAAAGCTTAAGGGTGCAGCCGCAAACAGCGACTGGCTGGATGAACTCGGCGTCATGAATGTTTACGGAACAATCGGGGAGGACGGCATCGGCACAGTGGACGAAACGCTGAAAAAACTCGGCCATATTACGGTTAACGAAGGCAGATTTCCCGAAAGTGACGGCGAAATCGCGATGGAAGCGGATCTTTTGAGCAAACTCGGCATCGATTACACCCTTGGACAGGATGTCACGCTCTCCATCAGCATTGCGGCGCGGGAAAACTCCGCATTGGGAACGTCGCACCCCGTCAACGTTGTCAGAACATATCAGCTTGTCGGCATTATTAAAGAATACACGGATGTTTGGACTTGGGCAACGAAGCCCGTTTGCGAACTTGACGGCACAAGTTCACGCGCCGAAAGCGGAATTTCCGCAACCCTTTGCAGCGCACTCCTGACGGAAAATGCGTGTGCAGAAATTGTGCGGCAGGCGCAATTGCAGGCGGAGGCCTTTAATAATGCAGAGAAGGAGCAGGGTTCCGATCTGCGAATAAAACTTTGCGATGCACCGACAACCAATTTTTTCTGCACCGGGTTCGATACGGACAAAACAAACTTTATTGCAAGAGTGTATCAGACCGTGGGCAGCGTTCCGCTTGCATTCAATGCAACAAAGTTTGCGCAGCAGGAGACTCAAACATACAACATTTTCTTTACGGCATTGATTTTTGCCGTCACGCTGCTTGCGGTTGTCTGCGTCAACATAATGCAGATGCAGAAACAAATAAGACAGATTGCGCTTTTCCGCAGCATCGGCGTAACAAAACGGCAGCTTCGGCAAATGCAGATTTTTGAAATGCTGTTCATCTGCATTCCGTCGGTTGCCCTCGGCATTTTACTCGGCGCGGGCGGCACATGGCTGCTGCTTCGCACGGCGCTGTTCAAAAACGGCGCGGAAATTCTTGTTGATATTCCTTTCAAACAAGTGGGGCTCGCCGTGCTTTGCTGGCTGTTCGGAATCATTCTGATGCGGCTGATCGTTTTCCAAACCGCTCTGCATCAGCCGCTGACGGGCAGGCTGCATGTTGCACGGAAAAAAGCGCGCCGCATTGCGGCGGCAAAGCGTGTGCTGACCGTTGCGCTCGCTTCCCTGTTCTGTGCGGCAGTGTTTTTCATGGCGGTGGAATCCGCATCGCCTTTGAGCAATAAACATGAAACGGAACGGTTCCCCGCATATCAAATCTATTGCAGCAGCGATTTTGACTACGAAAACGATGTGATGCATGAACACCTGATTCCCGAAAAGGCAGTTGAGCAGATGCGCACAATTCAAGGCATGGTGCGGGTCGATCCGTACATACTTATGAAAGTTGAGCTGAATTATGCGGGTTCGGAATCCTCCCCTGCGTTTGCCGCTTCGCGGGCGTCGGACAAAGCGGAGCTTCGCGACGGATACTATTATGTGCCGTATGATGACGGCATACACTCAAATCTGTATGCATACCCCGAATTCATAACGGACAGGCTTCTTGCACGCGATGATGTTGAACTTGACCTTTCCGCATTCGACAGGCAGGCTTATGAGCGGGGTGAACAGGTTCTGCTTTTTGCGGTGCGCGGTTCGGACGGAAATATCATGATTAACTATGGAATGTATGACGATGAACTGCGCGAAACATACGGGGATATTGACAGCATCGGAATAAAGCCGGGCGACAAAATCGAACTTTCGTTTTACGGAGCGGCGCAAAAAAACTATATAGGGGACGAAAGCGAACATTCGCTCAAAACTTTTTCCTATACGGTCGGCGGAATCGTTTATTGTTCCGATATTTCAACATCCGTTACCGAAATTGAGGCCTACGGAGCAAGAACTTTCAACGTTGCCGCTTCAACCGCATTGATTAAAAATGCCTTTACGGAGCTGACGGATGAATTCCGCGATTACATCGTTGACGGCAGTTATGTAATGAACGGGGATTTTGCTTACACGGGCGCATTTTGCTATGCGGATATCCGCTCCGGATACGCTGCAACGGACTATGTGCTTGCGAAAAAGGCGGCGGACCTCGGAGTGCGAATGTCCAACCGCCGCGAGTCGCTTGCGGCGAATCTGCAAACAAGCATTCAGCAGATAACGCTGATTCTGTCCGTCGGCGGATGCATTGCGGTCATAATGCTGATGCTGCTTATGAACGCGCTCACGCTGGAGGCAAGGGAGCAAAAGCGAAACGTCGGAATATTGCGCGCAATCGGCATGTCGGGCAGGCAGGCAGTCGGAAAATTTGCAGGCACGGCATTAATAAACGGCTTAATTGCCGCAGCGGTGGGCTGGGTCGTGTATGCGGGCTATGCAGTGCTTTCGGCGCGGAGGCTCATGCAGCAATTCCCGGAAGCGTATAACAGCCTGAATTCCGCACTTGCGTCAAAACTGTACGGACTGCAGCGGTTCGGTGCAACCGTTTGGACAATGCTCGGGCTGAGCTTTGCCTGCGCCGCCGTTATCGTGCTGATAAGCCTTGCGGCAAAGGGAAGGCTGCTTTTCGGAAGTCCGATTGAAAAACTGAACGAAAACAGAGATTGATTTCGGTTTGGTTCCGCTGTGTTCGGAGCAGCGAAATGCGGACGGAAGCGCGAACGACAAACGGACAAACATAAACCCGCTCCCGGGGACAGCTAACCTCGGGAACGGGTTTTTGTGTTGAAAAAATTTGTTCGGAACGTCAGGCGTAATTATTTCGCATACTCCGTTGCACGGGTTTCGCGAATAACATTGACCTTGATCTGTCCGGGATATTCAAGCTCGGATTCAATGCGCTTGACGATGTCTTTTGCGATAACAACAATATCCGTATCCGAAACGGTATCGGACTTGACCATAATGCGGACTTCGCGGCCCGCCTGAATCGCAAAGCTCTTGTCAACGCCGTCAAAGGAATTGGCAATTTCTTCAAGCTTTTCAAGACGCTTGATGTAATTTTCAAGGGTTTCACGCCTTGCGCCCGGCCTTGCTGCGGAAATTGCATCCGCCGCCTGAACGAGAACGGCTTCAACCGTTCCGGGTTCAACATCGCCGTGGTGTGCAAGAATGCAGTGAACAACTTGGTTGTTTTCGCGATATTTCTTTGCAAGATCCGCGCCGATTTGGTTATGCGTGCCTTCAACCTCGTGGTCAACCGCCTTGCCGATGTCGTGCAGCAGACCTGCACGCTTCGCAAGCTGAACGTTAACGCCGAGTTCCGTTGCCATAAGTCCGGCAAGGTGCGAAACTTCGATTGAATGCTTGAGAACATTCTGACCGTAGCTGGTGCGGTAGCGCAATCTGCCGAGCAAACGAACAAGCTCATGATGCAAACCGTGAACGCCGGATTCGAAAACGGCCTGTTCGCCCGCTTCGCGGATTTGGGTTTCGACCTCTTTGCGTGCCTTTTCGACCATTTCCTCGATCCGTGCGGGATGAATGCGCCCGTCAAGGATGAGCTTTTCGAGTGCAATTCGCGCAACTTCGCGGCGCATGGGGTCAAAGCCGGAAAGGATGACCGCTTCGGGCGTGTCGTCAATGATGAGATCAACGCCGGTTGCGGTTTCGAGTGTGCGGATGTTGCGTCCTTCCCTGCCGATGATGCGGCCTTTCATTTCGTCGTTGGGCAGAGCCACAACGGAAACGGTGGATTCCGCAACATGATCCGCTGCGCAGCGCTGAATCGCCATTGAAATGATGTTCACGGCGCGCCTGTCGGCTTCGGCCTTTGCTTTGGATTCAATGTCGCGAATGATGAGCGCAGCCTCGTGCCTTGCTTCTTTTTCAACGTTGTTGAGAAGCACGTCCTTCGCCTCGTCCTGCGTCATGCCCGCAACGCGCTCAAGTTCCTGTTGCTGTGCGTCATAAAGCTTGCTGACGGAAGCTTCTTTTGCATCGATCGCCTTGATGCGCTTTGCAAGCTGCTGCTCGCGCTGCTCAAGGGTATCCTGCTTTTTGTCGAAACTTTCCTCCTTTTGCTGAAGTCTGCGCTCCGCGCGCTGCAATTCGCTCCGCCTTTCTTTGCTTTCCCTCTCATTCTCGGTCTTAAGGCGGTAGACTTCTTCTTTCGCTTCGAGAATGGTCTCTTTTTTCAGTGTTTCGGCGCGCTTCTGTGCGTCGGTGATCATTTTTTTGACCATCTCGTCCGCCTTGGCGACCTTGGATTCTGCACTGTTCTTGTCATATATATTTTTTACGAATACTCCGCCGCCTGCGCCGAAAATGGCAGCAGCGACCGGAAGAATTATATATAAAGCATCAAAAGCCACAGAATTTCACCTCCGATTTATGTTAATGTGTCGCAGCGGTGCCGAGAATACGGCAGCATATAGACACTCCATCCTATTATACAAGTGCATTAAACCGATGTCAAGTGTACAAAAACGCGTACAGCATAAAAACGAAATAATATCCGGTATATCCGTTCCGGAAACGACAGTTACGCACTTTCGTTATAATAAGGGAAGCGATTCTTTGCAGAACATCGGAGGAACATAAAAATGCATAAAAACGGAAAAACGGAACATCGCGGCGGGAGGCAATACGGCTATGTTCGCGTTTCAAGCAGGGAACAGAACGAAGCGCGGCAGCTTGCGGCAATGTGCAACGCGGGAATTCGGGCGGAATATATATTTGCGGACAAGCAGAGCGGAAGGAATTTTGACCGCCCGCAATACAAAAAGCTGCTGCGCAGGCTTCGCCGCGGGGACACGCTCTTTGTGCAGTCCATCGACAGGCTCGGCAGAAACTATCACGAAATCATTGAACAATGGCAGTATTTGACGGATAAAAAACAGGTGGATATTGTCGTTCTTGACATGCCTCTGCTCGATACGCGCCAACGCGATGCCGGTTTGACGGGGCTGTTCATATCGAATCTTGTGCTTCAAATTTTGTCCTACGTTGCCCAAACGGAGTGCGAAAACATCCGCAGGCGACAGGCGGAAGGCATTGCGGCAGCAAAGGCGCGCGGCGTTGCTTTCGGGCGGCATGCAATCGAAATCCCGCCGAACTTTCGTTCCCGTGCGGAAGAACTTGCCCGAACGGGGATGAAAAGTGCGGATATTGCGGCGGAATTCGGCGTCAGCAGGTCGCTTTATTACAGATGGCTCGGTCGAACTGCACCGCAGCAGTCCGAAGCGGAGAACAGCCCGCAGGCTTCCGAACCGAGTGACATGCAGAACGGCAACTTTCGGGAAGTTTAGCCATCCGCGCTGGAAAGCGAGAAAAAAATGTGCTCATTAAGAAAATATATTCTAAAAAATCGGCCTATTGTGCACAAAAGTACACTTTTGGAAACACTGCATCGAGAGCAGAACGGGGCTGAAAATTTGCAAAATCCGGCCGGTTGACCGCATGTTTTAAATTTTCAAGCCCCTCAGTGCAATAGATTATACATCACAGGATGAACTCAAGTCAATCTCTTAAAGTGTACTTTAATACACGGCACGACCATTGTACCGCTCACCGCGAACCGCATTTAAAAGGCCCTTTGCCGACAGATTCCAGCCGTTCGCGTTCGCATTTTTGTTTGATATAACCGCCCGCGGCAAATGTCCGCTCGGGTGTTATATGCTCTTGAGAAGGAGCAAAAACTACCAAGTCCATATCAGTCAGGAGGAACATGACAAATGAAGACAAAGTTCAGAGTGTTTACCGCTTTGCTGCTTGCACTTATGGTGCTTGTTTCGGTGCTGCCCTTGCAGGCTGCTGCCGAAATCGGACAGAGCGGGACTGCGACCCGTGCGGAGGCGGAAAACACCGCCGAAGCCGCACTTTCGGTAAAGCCCATGCTTACCCCTTCCTACACTCCGTCAGCGTCCTATCGCAGCGGCAAGTATTATACTCAGCTCTGCAATGTTTCGCTTACGGGCAACCAGCGCACCGACCTTGTGAATGTTGCGCGCAGCCAGCTTGGGTATCATGAGGGGGACAACACAAGCCAACTTCACGGTGAATCAAGCGGCTCAAGAAACTATACCGAATACGGCTATTGGTACGGCACGCAGGTTCAGGGGAATTCCGGAGGATCGTATTACGCATGGTGCGCATATTTTATCAGCTGGTGCGCAAGACAGGCGGGCATCCCCACAAGCATCATCAGCAACGCTTCCTATGCATGTGCGGGCAGCGACAACGGCGATTTCAAGAACCTTGATTATTATGCCCGCGGCAGCTATACTCCCAAGGTTGGCGATCTTGTGTTCTTCTGCTGGGAAGGAAACAGCAGCTGCTGGGATCATGTTGAAATTGTTATAGGCGTGAGCAGCAGCGAGGTTACCACTCTCGGCGGCAACACAGGCGATAATAATGTAAAGTCAAGGAAATGGAGTCTCAGCAACTCAAATATCCGGGGTTACGGTGTGCCTAAATACACAACCGGCTCAACTCCTTCTCCCGACCCCACCCCCACTCCTACTCCGAGCGGTTCCGTTCAGGATTTGACAAACCCGAAAAACCCCAACAAGTATTCAACGCCCCCTTCCGGCACTTATCTCAACGTCGGTGACAGCGGCACTTATGTACGCTGGCTTCAGGCCTGTCTGAATCAGTGCGGCTACAGCTGCGATGTTGACGGACAGTTCGGATACGGCACGGCCGAAGCACTTAAGAGTTTTCAACGTAAATACGGTCTTACCGTTGACGGTGGTTTCGGTCCCGAATGCAGAACAAAGATTATTGCTGTACTTACGGTGGCAACGCCGAACATATCTGTTGCGAATGTTGAAAACGGGAAGAAAGTAACAATAACAAGCGGCAACGGAGCAACGATTTTCTATACAACGAATGGTTCAAATCCGACTGAAAGTAGCACTAAATACACCGGAGCGTTCACTTTGTACGGTTCTGCAACAGTGAAGGCGGTTGCAATGCAGAATTGCAGGTTTAACAGTGGTGTTAAATCAACACAGGTTACAATAGATCGCCCGGGCAAACCTTCAATTAATGCGGTTTGTGTTGCACAACGCGTGTGGATTAAATGGGCACCGACTGCTAATACGCACCATTACGATGTTCGTATTTATCCGGAAGGTTCTCAAACTGAGATAATTTGCGAGTATGGCGTTACAAACAGCTATATGGCGTTCGAACTTCCTGCGGGAAAATACTATGCGAATGTTGCTTCATGTAATCAAAACGGATCTGTTTACACGTTTAGCGACAGCACATCAGTATTTACCGTAACAAATATTACTGATTCCAGTTATCAACCGGCGGCAACGGTAACGTCCGGCGGTCATCGCTATGTTCTCTATCCTGACAGAATGGGCAGTTGGCAGGAAGCAAAAGAATTTTGCGAGCGCCAAGGAGGACATCTTGTTACAATCACAAGTGCAGCAGAGCAACAGACGGTTCAATCTCTGTTGCAGCAGTACAGTTCAGATGCGAGTTGCTGGTTGGGCTGCAAACTTATGAACGATGGCAGTTGGATGTGGGTTACAGGCGAAGCCTTTGACTACACCAATTGGAGAACAGGTGAACCTAACAATAGTAGCAATGATGAAGGTTATGGAATGGTTGTTGGGGACTACAATGGACAGTGGAATGATGTTGCAATGACTACCGGCAGCTATAACTTGTGCGTTGTTCTTGAACTTGAGTTAACTTATCATACAGTCACATTCAAGGATTGGAACGGAACGGTGCTGAAGACGCAGCAGGTTGAACATGGTAAAGCGGCAACAGCTCCCGCAAACCCGACCCGCCCAGGCTATACCTTCACCGGTTGGGACAAGGCATTCACCAATGTTACCGCAGACCTCGTAGTTACGGCACAGTACAGCGCAAACACCTACACCGTAACCTTCAAGGACTGGAACGGAACGGTGCTTAAGACTCAGCAGGTACAGTACGGCGGCGCGGCGACAGCCCCCGTAAACCCGACCCGCACGGGCTACACCTTCACGGGCTGGGATAAGGCGTTCAATAATGTTACCGCAAACCTCGTTGTTACGGCACAGTATGTGCAGAACGAACCGGTTTCAACACCCGTGCCGTCCGATGCTCCGCAGATTGTTGTTGAAAGCAAAACAACTTCCGCAGGCTCAACCGTTGCGGTTAATATCAGCATTGCGAATAACCCGGGGTTTGTAACCATGGGAATTCAGGTTGCATATGATTCGAATCTAACGCTGCTCAGTGTTAGCGATACAGGATTGGTTCCGGGACAAATGTTCAGCACAGAGATTGAGAATCCTCAACCGTTGTATTGGGCAAATCCGACAGCGACGGCTGATTGTACGGTTAACGGCAAGATTGCAACTCTGACCTTTAAGGTTGCCGATAATGCTGAGGAGGGTGAGTACCATATCAGAGTAAGTTATGATTACGATAACTATGATATCTACAACCAGTCAGGAGAAGCGGTTCAATTCGCAACTGTAAACGGTACATTGACTGTAACTGATGTAGTTTACGGCGATGTAAACGGGGACGGGAGAGTGAATAATCTTGACGGCATGGTACTCATGCGTCACCTTGCAAAGTGGCCTTCCTACCCGGCTTCGATGATTTCACCCGGTGCTGATGTAAATGCCGATGGCAGGATAAATAACCTCGATGGCATGATTCTTATGCGTCACCTTGCAAAGTGGCCGGCATACGCCACTTTGCCGTACAGCAGTCAGAAAGGTATCGTTGCGGTCCGACCGGACAATACCACGTTTGAGAACGAACCTACAATAGTTGTGGGTAATGCTGAAGCTGCCCCGGGAGAAACCGTTCGTATCCCCATTGAACTTGCCAATAACCCCGGTGTGGTTGTCATGGGAATTATGGTTGGTTATGATGAAAACCTTACCTTGCTCGGTTTTGAGGACACTGGATTACTTCCCGGACAGCTGCACAGTACGGTAATCGAGAATCCGCAACCCCTGTTTTGGGGAAATACCACATCTGGAAACTGCACTGAAAACGGTGTAATAATCTACCTTGAGTTTAAGGTTGCAGATGATGCGGCTCCCGGCACGTACAGCATAACCGTAACCTACGATTATGAGAACTATGACATTTACAACTATGATGGTGAACCCATAGAGTTCGCTATCCAAAACGGCGCTGTCACTGTTGCGGCCGCACAGCCCGAAATGCACACCGTAACTTTCAAGGACTGGAACGGAACGGTGCTTAAGACTCAGGAAGTGCAGCACGGCGGCGACGCAGAAGCACCTGCAGATCCCACCCGCACGGGCTACACCTTCACCGGCTGGGACAAGGAATTCACAAACATCACGGCAGACCTTGTTGTCACGGCACAGTATGAAATCAATACCTACACCGTAACCTTCAAGGACTGGAACGGAACAGTGCTTAAGACTCAGGAAGTGCAGCACGGCGGCGACGCAGAAGCACCCGCCGACCCGACTCGCGTTGGGTACACCTTCACCGGCTGGGACAAGGCGTTCACAAACATCACGGCAGACCTTGTTGTCACGGCGCAGTATGAAATGCTTGGCGATGTTGACGGTGACGGCAATGTTTCCATGGCGGATGCGCTGACAATCCTGCGCATGGCAATGGACATTTTGCCCGTTGAAAATCAGCAGATTGCGGATGTTGACGGCGATGGATTCATAACCTCCATGGATGCGCTGCTGGCACTTCGTTTCGCAATGCATATCGAGCAATAACAACTTCGACGGGGAGGGTCGATCAGCCTGATGCATGATTCCCCTCCCCCATTAACAGAACAGCGGGATTTCTTCCTGACCTCGTCCCTGCGGGCAACCGCGGGGGCGAGGTTTTTGTTGAAGGGTGTTGCAAATCATGCAGAAAAAAGATAGAATAAGTACAGAATCACGGGGAGGGTTCAAAATCAGATGACAAACGGAAAAATACAGAAAGCAAAATGCGGATTTGCAGGACTTCTTGCTGTTGCAATCATTCTTGCCGCAGCGGTTCTGTGCGGCTTTGTTCGGCCTGCGGCGGCGAGTGCCGAGGCACTCAGGATAAACACGGAGACGGTGCTTTTTTATGCGGACACGGCAGCGGCGGCGGGCGAATCGGCAGACATCAATCTTTGCATTGAAGGCGAAGACTATCTTGCACATGCGCTTGCAGTCACGGTTTGGTATGATGCGGAGGCGCTGGAGTTGAATTCCGTGACCCGCGGCAGCGCGATAGATTGGGAAAACACGCTTAACCATTTGGACACATCCTTGCCCGGCAGGATCAGCCTCGGCGTGCTGTACCCGGGCAATGAAGGCATGACGCAGGCAAACAACGGCATTATTCACACAATGAATTTTACCGTGCTTGCAGGCGCTGCGGAGGATTCCGAAATTCGCGTTGAAGTTAAAAAGTTTAATTATATGATGACCGACGACGATCAATATCCCGTGCCGACTCAGACACAAAGCGGGTGGATTTTCGTTGACGGCGGCGAACCCGGGGTTCCCGGCGATGCGGACGGGGACGGCACTGTGACGGCGGCGGATGCGCTGCTCGTGATGCGGTGCGCACTCGGAACGGCTGAGCTTTCGCCCGAAACTGCCGCGCTCTGCGATGCGGACGGGGACGGAAACGTCACGCTTTCGGACGCCGTGCTGATACTCCGTGCCGCGCTCGGATTGGGCTGAGAATTCGAATTTGAACAAAACGGATAAAACCCGAAAAAGCTCCGCACGGTCGAAATACCTGCTGCGGAGCTTTTGTAATTGAAAATTTAACTGCGGAACGTTAACCGGGGCGTCAACCGGCATGTTTTCGGTATGCACGGCATAAAGCGCGGTTTGCTTTTGACTTATTCATCCTCGGAATAGGGCTCGTCCTCGCTGACGGGAGCGGTTTCGTCATGGGCTGTTTCGATAAGGTCGCGGAGCTTCTTTTCGATTTCTTTGCAAAGCTCGGGGTTGTCGCGCAGGAAATTGCGTGCGTTTTCCCTGCCCTGTCCGATGCGGATATCGCCGTAGGAGAACCATGCGCCGGTCTTTGTGATGATTTTGTTTGCAACGCCCATATCGAGAATGGAACCTTCCTTAGAAACGCCTTCACCGTAGATAATGTCGAACTCGGCAACGCGGAAAGGCGGCGCAACCTTGTTTTTAACGACTTTGATGCGCGTGCGGTTGCCGACGGGCGAATTGCCCTGTTTCAGCGTGTCGATTTTGCGGACGTCCAAACGGATGGAGGCAAAGAACTTCAGCGCCTTGCCGCCTGTGGTGGTTTCGGGATTGCCGAACATAACACCGACTTTTTCGCGGAGCTGATTGATAAAAATAACACAGGTGCGGGATTTTCCGACAACGCCGGCAAGCTTGCGCAATGCCTGGCTCATGAGTCTTGCCTGCAAGCCGACGTGAGAATCACCCATGTCGCCTTCAAGCTCGGCTTTGGGAACGAGAGCCGCAACGGAGTCAACAACGATAACGTCGATCGCGCCGCTGCGAACGAGTGCATCCGCAATGTCAAGTGCCTGTTCGCCGTTGTCCGGCTGGGAAACATAGAGTTTGTCCATGCTGATGCCAAGCTTTTCGGCATAAACGGGGTCAAGCGCATGTTCGGCATCGATAAAAACGCACATACCTCCCATTTTTTGCGCTTCGGCAATGATATGCAGCGCGATGGTGGTTTTGCCGGAGGATTCCGGCCCGTATATTTCAACTATTCTTCCGCGCGGAACGCCGCCGACGCCGAGAGCTGCGTCAAGCTCAATGCAGCCCGTCGGAATGACGGAAACCTGAATCCTTGAGGCGGCATCTCCCATCAGCATAATTGCACCCTTGCCGTATTGCTTTTCGATTTGACCGAGTGCCATTTCAAGTGCTTTATCTTTTTGCATGTTCTGTTCCCTTTCCGGTTCGGACGGAATTGCGCAGTAAAAGCCGAAAATCGCCCCAACCTCCCGATATTATTCGTAAAACGACCCTGAAACAAGGGTTTGCTGTGCCTATATTATAACATAAACGCAGCACGTTTTGCACCCTGCAAAAGGGCAAAAGGCGGAAATTTGCACAGCTTTAAAAATATATTGACTTTCGGACATAATTTGTGTTGACAAAGGCATCGGAAAGAGTTATAATATCTCTCGCAGTGAAAAATGCGGTTGTGGCGGAACAGGCAGACGCGTACGTTTGAGGGGCGTATGGGAGACCGTATGGGTTCAAGTCCCATCAACCGCACCATCAGGAAAACAACTTTTGTCTACCACGATAAAAGTTGTTTTTTTGTGCTTTCAGACCCGAAAATGAGCCGTGGCGGAAAACGCAATTCAAAAATAAGGAGAAGCATATGAAAAAATTCAGAACAACAGTTTCGGTAATTATCATGATACTTGCCGGAATTGCAGGCTTTTTTGCAGGTTCGGCTGTTACGGACGGAATGGGCGGCGCAATACTTTTTTCAATGATTGCGGGCATAGGCTGCATAGTTTATGCAGCGGACAACCGCAGCTGATAATCGGTGGGAGAGTTAAGAGGTATTATTGATATGGATATTTGGGAAAAACTGTACATTAAAGCAAAGGAACAATATCATCCGGAGGATGTTACGCCGTTTGTGTATGCGCATCATGTTGTTTGCGCACTTGAAAGCGAAAACGGGGAGATCTTCACAGGATTCTGCATTGAAAGCTGCAGCGGTGTGATGAACCTTTGTGCGGAGCGCGTTGCAGCATTGAATATGTTTGTGAACAGCGGGCAGACTGTTGTGAAACGCATGATCGCGTTCCGTGATGCACCGCCCTGCGGCGGCGGAAGCGGAATGCCCTGCGGTGCGTGCCGCGAGTTTTTCATGCAGCTGTCCCCGCGCAACAAAGATGCGGAAATTCTTGTTAACTACGAAACGCGTGAGACGATTACTTTGAATGAGCTGATGCCGAAGTGGTGGGGCGATGAAAGGTATGCGGAGCAAATGTCGAACAGCGAATCCGAAACTTAAATAAAGTTCGGCTGAAGGATGCGGAATCCGCTGCGTTTGAGCAAAAAAATAAAAATAAAGAATGAATCCTTCCCCGTCGAGAAAGACTGAAAAAGGGATAATTTCCTTAAAAAGATGATATCTGCTTTTTTTAACGGGCGTTGATGTTGAATTGATACAACGTTGCGGCAGGCGGCATATAATCAATGCGAAAAAGGAAATGCAGAGAAAAGCCCGGGCAGCGTATGTTCGATGAAAAAGCCCGAAAGAAAAAGGATGAACCGGCGGGAGGAGAGTATGAAAAACAACGAGGCGGATGATGCCCGCAAAAACGAAAGTTACAAAAACAAGATTCTGACCGTGCCGAATGTGCTTTCCGCATTCCGGCTTTTGCTTGTTCCTGCACTTGCGTGGCTGTATCTTGTTCGGAAGGATTATTCCGCAACGGCATGGGTGCTGCTGCTTTCGGGCGCAACGGATATTGCGGACGGCTTTATTGCGCGGCGATTCGGAATGGTGAGTGACCTCGGCAAGGCGCTCGATCCGATTGCGGATAAGCTCACACAAATTGTGATGCTTGCCTGCCTGTTGACGCGCTTCGGCAACCTGCTGTTTCCCTGCGTTCTGCTAATCGTGAAGGAAATCGTCACCGGCTGCATGGGCATTGCCGTAATTCGCCGCACGGGAAAGGTTCTTGCGGCGGAATGGCACGGCAAGCTGACGACTTTTCTTTTATACACGCTGATGATTGCACATGTTGTGTTCTATAATATTGCTCCTGCGCTGTCGGACACGCTGATAATCATCTGCACGGCGATGATGTGCTTTTCGTTCCTGCTGTATATGATGCGGAATATCCGTGCGCTTAAGAGCGTGGGTAAAAAAACCGAAAAAAAGCCGGAAAGAACCGTGCAGGCGTTTGAACGGTGAGCGCACCGAAGCCGATAAAAACGAAAACAAAAAAATCCGAAAAACAATGCTGCCGATGCGGCACGGCTTTTCGGATTTTTGTTCATTGTTAAAATGATAACTTGCTTCGGGCTTTGAACATATCCTTCACACAAAGGATGGTTGAAGCGGAGAAGGCGGGTTCGGTCAGTTCAAACCGTCGGAAGCCGCCTCGGGACTGCCTTCGAAATTTCTGTTATGCAGAATTTGGGACAGCAGCTCATCCGAAAACTTCTTTGCAGCCTGTTCAACAATGATGCTGCCGGAGTAGGAGGGCGCGCAGGGACTTACCGTCATGGATGCACCGGGGACACTGTCAAAATCAATGATCACGCCGCAATACGAACCGGAAATTTCAAGGTTTGAGAACATTTCATCGTTGAAGAGCTTTGCAAGGTCATTCGGCATAACATCTTCAATTCCAATGGTGAAACGCCTGCTGTCGGCATTGCCGTCGGGAAACAGCTCTTTGATTTTTTCCCCGAGAGCAAGTGTCTGTTCCTTTGAAAAGATTATGATGTCATAATCTTTGGCTTTTGCGGCTTCAAGGAACTTTTCGGGGGAAGCACTGCGGTCGCGCAGAATCTCATACTTGCCGAGAGCTATATCGGTTCGGCTGCGGTTCGCAAACGTTTCGGCGGTGTTCAGCGAATACCAAAGCACGCCCACTGCCGCAATAAGCAGTGCAATAACGAGCGACATCGCGATAATTGTGATTTTTGTACTTTTTTTCATCTTAGACCTCTTTCGTAATTTACATTTTGGGAACATCGGGATAGGTTGAATTAATTACCGAATTAAATAAAACAAGAAGCTCTCCTTTCCGATATACCATATAACAAGCGCAACTTCTACGGAATGCAAATCAAGACCTTTTGACGAAAGTTAAGATCGCACTCATTTTTGGGATCGCTTATCATACAAAAATAATTTTACCATGATTTACACTGTGCGTCAACATCAAAAAATAATATAATTAAAAAGCACTGCGAAATTGAACCGACTGCGGTTTGAACACGGAAAACGGGATTAAAAAACGTTCTTAAAAGAAAAGCCGATTTAGAGTCGGTCATGGATAAAGAGACAATTAATTGAAGCTTTTTTCATGAAAGAAAGTATTCGGAATATTTTCGAATAAAATCAGCCCGCGAAAAAATCGGGGCTGATTTAAAAGCATTAATCATGTTGAGATGCGGCGAACGCTCACCTGTTTTTGAAAAGATCCTTGGCTCCGGCGGTGTAGTCGATTCCGGACCAGACCGTCAGCGCAGCGGCGGCGCAGATAAGCACGAAATCCACGGGAATGCCTATTGCCGTGAACACGGGTCCGCAAAGCAGGGTAATAAGGATTGCGGCAAATTGCAGCGTTGTTTTCGCCTTGCCGATGGCTTTTGCGGCAATAACAATGCCCTTGCCTGCGGCAAGCTGGCGGATGCCGCTGACGAAGATTTCCCGCGCAATGATGATGAATGTGAACACCGGCATCAGGAAATTGCCGAAGCTCATGACTTCAAATCGGCAGAGCATGATGAGTGCGGCGGAGGTGAGCAATTTGTCCGCCGTCGGATCCATCAGTTTGCCGAAGTCGGTAACAAGGCCGCGTGCGCGCGCAATGCGCCCGTCCAGCGTGTCCGTAACATAGGCAAGCAGGAAAACCACTGCTGCAAGAACGTATTTGAGCAGCAGCGGAACGCCGTTCAGTGTGCCGATAAGCCAGCTTTCGGGCAGATAGAAGCATGCGATAAAGAGCGGTATCATAAGCATGCGAAGCATTGTAAGCTTGTTTGGAAGGTTCATTTTTGTTTCTCCGTAACAGTTTTAAGGGGTGGTGCCGACTTACCGCATAACCGTTTTAAAGGGCGATGCCGACTCCCTGCATAACAGTATTTAAGGGGCGGTGCCGGCTTATCGCATAACCGTTTTAAGGGACGGCAACAATTCACCGCAGAGGTCGTAATAATCCGCGCCGGTGATTTTGATGCTGACATAACTTCCGGCGGGAACGGGGTTTCCGCAATGCGGAACCTTGATGATTCCGTCAACATCGGCTGCTTCGGCGTAGGAACGGCAGAAAAGGAATTCCTCGTCCGCGCCGTCAACAAGGGCTTCAACAACGGTGCCGATTCTTGCGCGGTTCAGCTCAAGGGAAATCTTCATCTGCTGACGCATGAGCCTGTCAAGCCGCTGCTCGGCGGTTTCCGCATCGACTGCGTTCGGCATGGAGGCGGCGGGTGTGCCGTCCTCGGCGGAATAGGTGAATGCGCCCACCCTGTCGAAAGGATGTTCCGCCATGAAATGCATAAGCTCGTCAAAATCCGCTTCGGTTTCGCCGGGGAAGCCGAGCATGACCGTTGTGCGGAGAATGAACCCGGGAGCACTGCGGCGGATATAGTCCGTGATTTCGCGGATGTGTTCCGCGCTGCCGTGGCGGTTCATGTCGCGCAGCATATGTGCCGAGATATGCTGAATCGGAATGTCGATATAATTGCAGATTTTCGGGTTGCGGTACATTGCGTCAACAAGCTCTTCCGTGACGGTGTTGGGATAGGCATAAAGCACGCGAACCCAATGCAGCCCCTCGATTTCGGTCAGTTTTTCAAGCAGTTCACGCAGCATGGGCTTTCCGTAAAGGTCAATGCCGTATGCCGAAGTGTCCTGCGCAATAACGGTCAGCTCCGTGACCCCGCTTTTTGCAAGCTGTTCCGCCTCGGCAAGAAGGGTCTCCATGGGGGTGCTGACTCTGCCGCCGCGAATCAGCGGGATCGCGCAATAAGTACAGCGATTGTCGCAGCCGTCCGCAATGCGCAGATATGCGCGATATGACGGGGTCGTGAGCAGTCGCTTCGGGATGCCGCAGCACGCCGCGGCATTCGCACTTTCGGGCGCGGGTTTAACTCCGCAGATTCCTGCAAGCCGCTCCGCAAGAGCGGGATAGTTTTTTACGCCGTTGAAAACGTCAACCTCGGGCAGTTCCCGCGCAAGCTCATCACCGTAACGCTGGCTCAAACAACCCGTGACAACAAGCAGTTTGCAGCTGCCTGCGGTTTTATATTGCGCCATATCGAGAATCGTATCTATGGAATCCGTCTTTGCGCTTTCGATAAAGCCGCAGGTGTTAACGATAATGATTTCCGCCTGCGCGGCATCGTTCACGATATCGAACCCGCGTGACTTAAGTTCGCCCAACAGAATTTCGGAATCCACGGCATTTTTGCTGCATCCGAGGGAGACGAGACCGACACGGGGGCATTTTGAATATAATTTATCGCTGTTCACTTAATCAGTATCCTTTCCGCTCCCGGGGGAGCCGCTTTGCAGATTTCCGCCGAATATGCGGTTGTATTCGGCTGCATCAATGAGCACCTTTCGGGGCTTTGCACCGTCCGGCTCGCTCACGAATTTGTTCTGTTCCATGATGTCAACAAGCCTTGCCGCACGCGCATAGCCGACGCGCAGTCGGCGCTGAATCATTGAAATGGAGGCCGTGCCGCTTTCAACAACGAGCCGCACCGCATCGGGAAGCAAATCGTCGTCCTGTTTGCCGTTGCCTTGGCCGAGCCCTCCCCCGCCGCCGGTGATTTCGCTTAACACGCTTTCGTCATATGACGGAGCAGTCACCTGATTCTGAAGGAAAAAGTCGCGGATCGCTTCAACTTCTTCATCCGACACAAACGCACCCTGTGCGCGTGTGGGCTTGCTTGCGCCGTTCGCATGGAAAAGCATATCGCCCTTGCCGAGCAGCTTTTCCGCACCGCTTGCGTCCATAATAACGCGGGAATCCGTGCCGTTTGAAACGGCAAACGCAATTCGCGAGGGAATGTTGGCTTTTATAAGGCCTGTTATAACATCAACGGACGGCCGCTGAGTTGCAACGATAAGGTGAATGCCGCAGGCTCTGCCGAGCTGCGCAATGCGGCAGATGGATTCTTCAACATCCTTTGAAGCAACCATCATAAGGTCGGCAAGCTCATCGATTATGATAACAAGGCGCGGCCACTTATCCTCCTCACGCTCCTGCATGGCATTATAGCGGTAGATGTCGCGGGCGTTGACTTTTCCCATCTTGCCGTAACGCTGCTCCATTTCCGTAACCGCCCAGCGCAGTGCGCCCGCCGCTTTTTTCGGCTCGGTAACAACGGGACAGAACAGGTGCGGAAGCGCGGAGAAGATGGACAGCTCAACGACTTTCGGGTCGATGAGGATCATTCGAACATCCTTAGGTGCGGATTTGAAGATCAAGCTCAATATGATGCAGTTGATGCACACGGATTTACCGGAGCCCGTTTGACCCGCAATCAGCATATGCGGCATTTTTTCAAGATCCGCAAGCACGACTTTGCCCGCAATATCCTTGCCCAAGCCCATTGTAAGCGGGGATTTTGCAGAGTTGAATTCACGCGTTTCAAGCACATCGCGGAGGTACACGGGTGCGGTATCCTTGTTCGGAATTTCAATGCCGATTGCTGATTTTCCGGGTATCGGCGCTTCGATGCGGACACGCGGAGCCGCAAGCGCAAGTGCAATATCGTTGCTCAGGGTCGTGATGCGGTTCACGCGGATTCCCTGTGCGGGCTGGAGCTCGAACCTTGTTATCACCGGACCGACGCTGATATTTACAATTCGTGCGGAAATATTAAAGCTGTTGAGCGTTTCGATAAGCACCTTTGCCTTCTCGGTCGGCGATTCGGATGCAACCGCTGCGGCAGGGTCGGGCAGGCGCAGAAGGCTGTACGGCGGCCGTTGGTATTCGATCACGGCGGCGGGAACAACGGAGGAGACGGTGTTTCCCGAGGGACTGCCGCCTTGCGAAGAATCATTGCTGCCGACGGGTGTTGATTTGCGTTCTGCGGAAAAGCCGCTTTGCGCCGTTTCGGACTGCTCCGCGATGCTTTGCGGCGGAATGTCTTCCATGCATGTCACCGGAATGCCGCGCAGGAAGTCATCATCGGCTTCGGTTGAATCTCCGGCGGAGGGGCTGTCAAACGGCTCTTCCGACGCGGAAACAGCCGAATCGGAAGACTCGTTGGAATAATCCGGCTCGAAAGGCATGTCGTCATCCGCTGTCGGAGGAGCAAAGCCCTCTTCGTCGCGTTCAACATCGGCATAGGAAAGGTTCATCGGAATGTCAATGTGTTCATCGCCGTAGGAAGGAAAATCCTCCCGAGACCCGTTGTCAACATCAACATCGGAGGGAACAAAATCGCTTGTTTTCAGTTCACGTGTTCCGCTGCGCCTGTGCTTCTGAGGTTTTGTTGTTTTGAGCGGCCCCGAAACGGGGAAAAACTCAAGTTCATCATTGTTTTTTGCGGTGCCGAAAGGCCTGCGCTTCTGCGGGGTGCGCCGTGCGGTGAAATCGGATGTGCCGGCGGATTCATCGGCAATGTCCGCCGCATTCCCGTTTTCGGAACGTGCGGACATCTCCGCTTCCTGCCTTTTGCGGGCTTTGCTGCGTTTTGCAAGGGAGGAAACCTGTTCGCCGCTTTCCGCCCCGTAATCGCTGTCCCCCGCCGTGAGCGGTTTTCCGGAATGAACAAGGAATCCGTCCTCGTCAAACTGCGGCTCGTTGGAGGAGCTTTGTTTTTTGCGCCCTCTCTCGGGTTTTGTGTCGTCAAGTTTTTCGTTGTAAAGCTCGGTTTGTCGGCGGGCACGCGAAACGGCATGAGCCTCCGCAACGCTTTCGGCAAGCTTTTTGCCCGTTTTTCGGAGGGAAAGCCCTGTGATAACAAGCAGCATGATAATATCAATGCCCGCCAGTGCAACACATCCGCCCGTGACGCCGAACAGCTTTGCAAAAAGGTACGCAAGGCTTCCGCCGAAAAAACCTCCGCCGCTGCGCAGGCGGCTGCCTTTGGACCATGCATGGGAAACAGTCTCTCCGAAGCTCATGGAGGGAATCGATTTTGCATATTCGGCAAGGTGAATGAACGAAAGCAGCGCAAATGCGGCAGCGGCTGCGCAAACGATCGTGCCCGTGCGGGAATTGTCCTTTCGAATTGCGATAACACAAACTCCGAGTGCCGCACAAAGCACGGGCACTGCATACATTCCGATGCCGAAAATGCCGAAAAGCAGAGGCACAATTGCCGCAATGACCCCTTGGGACGAACGGGGGGCATAGCAGAATATGCCGAGTATGATGCCGACAAGTATAAGCACGACTCCGATTATCTCGCGCTTGGTATCGGCCGAATCGGCGGATTTGCCGCTTTGCTTTTTTCCGTTTCGTGAAGCGGAAGCGGGCCGCTGTTCGCTGCGCCCTGCGGAGCCCCGTCCGGAGCGTCTCTTTGCGCCGTTTGAACCTGTTGCTGCCATTTATTTGAACCCTTTCAGAGTGATATGTGCATTTGAATGCCTGCGGTTTGAACCGGTATTCTATTATAACGCATTTCGCCGCCGAATTAAAGAGCCGTTTTCTTAAAAAAGCCGTGATTGAGAAAAGTCTGAGCCGGGCTCGGGAAACGAAGCTGTATTTCCCGGGAAATAAAACTTATTCGTGGAACCGTAATCAAAAAACAGGGGCCGCCTGCATGTCTGCGGGCAGTCCCTGTCGGTAGGTTAAGTTCGATTCAACCGAGCTGATTCGGTCGAGTCAAGGTTATGCGGTCATTGCCATGCGGAGGATCGTTACGGCATCGGTGATGGTAACATTGCCGTCGCCGTCAACATCGGCTGCATTCACATTGATGTTTGTAACGGTGCCCATTGCATAGCGCATTGCAAGCAGTGCATCGCTTACGGTAACGGTGCCGTCGCCGTCGGAATCGCCGGGGATCGCATTGGAATGATATTCAACATCGTCAAGATATGCGCAGTCATCGTTGCGGTTGACGCTGCCGTCCTTGGTGTATTTCCACTCAAAGTTGTAGGTGCCGGAGGTGGCTGCTGTGTAGGTGTATTCCTCCCATGCAAGGCTGCCGGACTTTGAGAATACCTGAGTGTTGTTTGCGGTGAAGATGAACTTGTCATAGTTCTGTTCACTGCTGACCTTGTAGCGGAAGGTGAGGGTTTCGCCCGCGCTCATGGTAAGACTGAGAGAGATTGCGGAGGTGCTGCTGTTCACGCCCTCGTTGCTGCTCTTTGCATAGTCATCGAGAACCGCCCAGGGATAGCTGCCCGTGCTGGTGAAGTTCAGCTCGCCGCCGGGAACGTTGAGTGCGGATTCGAGGGTGTAGAGCAGGTTAACTTCCTTGACCCATGCGCAGTCGCTGCCCGCTGCACCGCTGCCGTCCTTAACATAGCGGAAAGCAAAGGTGTGGTCGCCGCTTTCTTCGATGAGGTAATCGTACTGAGTCCAATCCGATGCGGTTGAAACTTCAAGAACAACATTTCCGTCAACAACAAACTGGAACTTATCGCCTGCGCCGCCGTCGAACTTGTAGTTGAAGCGGAAGGTAAGTCCGGAATTGATGTTTGCGGAGGTGCTGATTTCGGAGGTGCTGTTGTTCACGCCCGCATTGCCGCTCTTTGCAGCATTGCCGTCAACGGTCCAGGGATAGTTGTTGCCCTCGAACAGGAAGTTGCCGTTGCCGGTGTTGATAACGGAGCTGAGAGTTTCCTCAAGCACAACGTTGCGGATGTAGGCCTTGTCGTCGCCTGCCGCGCCGCTTGCATCCTTGCTGAATTCCCAAGTGAGAAGCACATCGCCGTGGGTGGGAATGTAGCAGGTGTAGGTCTGCCAGTTTTGGCTTCCGCTTGCGGAGAACAGTTCTTCGCCGTTTGCAAGGAAACGGAGATAGTCGTGGTTCTGTTCGCTGCTGACTTTGTATTCAAAGCTGATGCGCTGATATGAACCGAGGGTTGCTTTTGCGCTGAGGACGGAAGTGCTGTTGTTCACGCCCGCATTGCCGCTGAATGCGCAGTTTGCATCCGCATTCCAAGGATATTCGCTTGCGGAAGTGAAGTGCAGGAAGCTGCCTTCGCCGTTGATGATGTTGTCGAACTTAAGCAGGTCGGTAACGTTCAGAATACCGGTGCCGCCGCCTTCGATGCCGACATCGATGGCAGCACCCTTGAGAGTGTTGATAACTTCGAATGCGCCCATGTCGGGGTTGAAGGTTTTAAGAAGTGCGCATGCTGCCGCAACGTGCGGAGTCGCCATGCTGGTGCCGTCCATTTCGGTGTAGCCGCCGCCCATACGGACGCTGCGGATGCCGACACCGGGAGCGGTAATGTCAACGATTTCGCCCACGTTGGAGAAATCGGCCATACGCTTGTTCCTGTCGTGTGCCGCAACGGTAACGCAGTCGGGAACGTTTGCGGGGCAGCGGGTGGAAGCGTCGGAACCGTAGTTGTTGCCTGCCGCAACGCAGTAAACGATGTCGTTGTGTGCCATGCCCTCGGCAACAACTTCAACGTATGCATTGTGGTCGCTGTCACAGGGGCCGCTGAGGCTGAGGTTTGCCGCAGCCGCGCCGTTGAGGGAAGCGTATTCCATTGCAAGAATGATCTCTGAGGAATAACCGGAACCCTCGGCATCGAGAACTTTAAGAGGCATGATTTTGACGTTGGGAAGGTTGCCGTCAAGGATGGTGCCTGCGCAGTGGGAACCGTGGCCGTGGTCATCCTCGGGGTTGCTGTCGTTGTTTACAAAGTCATAACCCGGAACGGATCTGCCGACAAGATAGGGGTGATCGCTGTCGTAACCGGTGTCAATAACGGCAACGATGATTTCGGGAAGGTTTTCAACGCCGCCGGCATAGTCGAGCATCCACTCATTGTAGTTGAAAGCATCAACATAGTCCGCACCGTAGCCCCAGCTGAGGAATTCGTTCACGCCGGGTTCCTGATCCGCCTGCATGACGATATCGGGTTCGGCATACTGAACTCCCTTTACAAGCTCAAAAGCTTCGGCCGCTTTGCGCGCTTCTTCGGAAGTTCTGTACTGAATAATGTGCCAGTCATTGTAGCCGTTTACATGCGCAACGGAGCCGGTGTAGTCCAGCTCTTCGGCGCTCTTGACGATGATTCGTCCGTTTGCATAGGGGTCGGTATCCGCTGCTTTTTTGGTATATTCAGCGGAATACTTTTCGGTCATGTTGTGCAGTCTGCCGGCAAAAGCAAGCAGATCTTCGCTGCGCTTTGCGTTATCGGCAGCGGTGACGGTTCCTTCGGCAAGGCTGCCGACGGGAACGATGAGGCTGAAGCACATGATGAGCGAGAGCAGCAGTGCAGCAGTTTTCCTGAGATTCATTCGGTTTTCCTCCGTGTTATGTTTGTTGATTCGCTGCGGTGCATATCGTGTTTAAAACGCCGAAGCAAATCTGTCCGTATAATATTATCAGAAACGGGGACTGAAGTCAAGGAAAATCTATAATCTATCGAAAAATGGAAGGAATTCAATTTGAAGTACAAAAAATGACGTAATCGCCTTTGAAAATGAAAAACTGCATTTGCGCAGCAGATGCAGACCGAAATGCCCGCATTTTGCACAAATGCAGCTTGTTAATTAACTTAATTTAACCGACGCAAATTCAAAAAGCGCGTGCCGCAAGCAGCCGCCGCATCAACATCAGTGCATCGACGGAATCAACGGTGCCGTCCCCGTTCACATCACAGGCGGCGAGCAGGATTCCGGGAACATTGATGCCCATTGAGTGGCGAAGAATGCTCAGCGCGTCCGTAAATTCAACCGCGCCGTTGCCGTCCGCATCGCCGATAAGGTAAGGCAGGCCGAAATTTGCATAGACATGAAGGTTACTCCGAACATTATCAAAGTCTTCCGACCAACCGTAAAAAACATAACCGTTGTGCACGGGCAGAGGAGGTTCAACGGCGGAAAAACCGTAGTATATGTTTTGCTGCGAAAGGACTTCGCGCGTCATCCCGTCCTTAAATGTGACTGTGTACGTGCGCAGCGGCTCAAGTTCAATCGAAAACGGGCAGACGAGGATCTCCGTAAACGTTTCGGTTCGGCTTGTGAGAGAGGAGCTTGCCGTAACAATCGCTTTAAGTTCGTAGGCATAATGCCCGGCGGCAAGATTTCCGAAGCGGAGTGCGGCGTCAACAGCCGTGCCGGATATGTCAAACCCGCCGTGAACGCCGGGCAGCACCGCGGCGGACATGAGCGTATCCCCGTCGCCGTCCGCAAACCTGCCCTCAATGCGCGTTATGCTGTGCCGTGAAACAACGGTCTGCGTAAGCGCGAATGACCTTCCGAGAGGGAGCGTTCCCTGCGGGATTGTTTCGGACTGAATTTCAATATCATCTAAAAACCGCACAAATCCGATTTCGGTTTGCTTTACATAAAGATGCGAACCGTTAACAAACACTTGGTGCCAGCTCTGCCCGAGGGTGTTTACAAGGTCGCCTGTTACAACGAGCTTTTCGCCGGCAGCGGCGGTTGAAACGGCAACCGAGCCGAACCCCGCGCTTGCGTCGCAGGGCAGGGAGAACAGCGTTGCTCTTGATTTGACCTGCGCCTCAAGATGCGTCATTTCAAAGCTGCACCGGGAGATGTAGTCCGAATCGTTGGGATTATTGCCCGCATAGATGCACAGCCTGCTGACGTACGGATAACGGGAATCCAGCGCAACATCCGCGTTTCCCGCAACATTGTTCAGAGAGTCCATGATAAAAACACGACCTTCCGCAATGCTTTTTGCATTATCAACGGCAACGTAATGCCCATAGTTTTTTACAGTCAGAATAACATGCTTATCCTGCCGCACATAGCTCATTATCTTTTCCTGCATTGCGGCGGAGGAAGAATCCCCCGCGTAATACTCCATCCCTTCAAATTCAAGTCCGTCTATCATCTGCGCGGGCTTGTACCAATACAGGTTGCCGCTGTCACTCAGGCCGCCGTTGGCATTCAGCCAGTTAACAAGCGTTGCAACGTTGAACGTGTCGGATGTTCTGTATCCGCTTTGAATAATTATCTTTGTTACGGATGTTACAAGGCAGCCGATCTGCGCCACTGTTTTTCCGCTTGCACCCATCGGGAGCTGCCCCCAGCGCGGATCGCGCTGCGCCCATTTGCGGTAATCCTCCGCATCCTTTTCGGAAACGGCTTCGGAATCAAAGGGCGGTTCGTCCGCAAGCTCGTCGGGAATATCGGACAATAAATAATTATCGTCAGACTTTTCGCTTTTTTCGGTGTTTGTGTCTGCAACGGAAAAACTGCCGAAAACCGACACAAAAAGCATCGAAACAGCAACAAGAATTAAAAAAAGATTGTAAAGTTTTTTGTTACTATTCATTCTTTTCTCACCTCAAGCGGATTATAGCGCAGAACGGTGCGATTTTCAAGCTTTTTGGCAAAAATTACGCGAGAGATATGAAAAAAAGCGGAGCCGCTCACGGCAGCCCCGCAGAATCAGATGCAAATTCGGCTTTTCATTCGGGTTCGGTGTTTCGGATAACGGTGATATCAGCCTTTTTCGGGTCCGTCCGAATTTTCCGGTTCGGGAGTGAAGAACTGGTGTTGATTCCATGCATTGGAATACTTTACGAATTTCCATGCGCCGTCAACGTATTGAAGCTCAACGTCAAACCCGCTTGTGTCGCTTTCGGAAATAAAGCCTTTGACGGCAACCGTGCATGTGTCCGCATCGGTGCTTTCGCCGTCCTTAAGGGTGAAGGTGAAAATCTTTCCCAACCCCATCTTGTAGGTGTCGTCATAGGTCTTGTAAAAATCGCCGTCGCCCTTTGTGATATAGCCCTGGGCAACAAGATCCTCATAGCTGAGCTGAACAAGGTTCGCGCCGCTGTTTGCGCAGTACTCTGTGAGATAGGAGGTAATTTCGGGAGGGAGCTTGTCAAAGCTCCAGCCCTCGATGAAGAAAGTTAAATATTCGACTTTTGAATGATTATCGTCCTTGGGACAAACATTTGCAATCGCCGTGAACAGAGCAGCTTCCTCGCGCGTCATATTGCTCGGCACAACAAATTCCTTTTCTTTTTTGCAGCCGGGAAGGCTCACAAGCATCAAAGCCGCAAGCAGCGCGGCAAACATAGTTTTAAAAACTCGCATTCGTTTCCTCCGTGCGTCAGATTCCCGTTTTCGTCGGGGTAAGCCGCCGATTGCTGTATGCGGGCATCGGGAACGGCAGGGCATAACCGAACCTTTTTCATAAAATGAAAATGCACTGAATCGGCATTCTTATTATAATGCCCCGTGCGGGAATATGCAAGCAGTTTTTAAAGGCGGGCGGCGGATGCCGCAATTTGCGATTCGCTCACGAATGCTTCGCGTCCCTTTCCCGAATGCTTCATGTCCCTTTAATTTGCAGGCTTTCTGTGCTATACTTGCAGTGCTTCGGCAGCAAATGATTGATTCGGAGGCGGATATGGAAAAAACGGAGATTAAAAACGGAAGCGAAATTTACGGCACGGTCAGGGAGCTGCTGCGTCTGTTCGGTGCGGATTCCGTTCAAACAGTGGAATTTACGGATTCATCGCACGGAGATTCGGATATCCGCCACAATTACCTGATTGACAGGAAGTACGTTCTGCGCATCAATTCGGCACCCGTTATGACGGACAGACGACTGGAGGAGTTGAACAGGCTGATAGAACGCTATCGCGAATTCGGAATGCATGCGCCGAAATTCCTTAAAGCGAAAGACGGCAGGTTCATTGTTGAGCGGGACGGAAACATCTGCTATCTTTCCGAGTACCTGGACGAAACCGTTGCCGACGACGTGAAGGACGGATGCCTTGAGGAGCTGCGGACTCAAAGAAGAATTTTCATTGCCCGCTTTGCCGAGAAATACAGAAACGTGGACTTGACGGAAACGGTATCGATGTATTCGATATTCGACCTTTCACCCTATGATAAACTTGACGGACTTGAAATTGATGATAAGCAGGATAATTTTAATCACCTGACGGCGGATCTTCAAAAAGCGGGAGAATATGCCCTTGCCGAAAGATTGGTGCAGGAAAACGAAAGAATCCGCCGCGAACTAAGATCGTTTTACAAAGAACTTCCGCGCTGCGTTTTCCAGGGAGACGAGAATTTCTCCAACCTGTGCGTGGACGAAAACCGTCGAATTTCGGGACTGTTTGATTTTAATATGTCCGGAACGGAAGTTATCGCGAATTACCTTGCAAATGCGGCCCTGAACTTTTTCTATACCGATGAGATAATGCAGAGCCGCAGTGCGGACGAGATCTATCGGATGCTTACAAAAGCATACGCCGAAAGCACGGAGCTTATCCGTAAATATTATAATTTTACGCCGCAGGAGTTTCGCGCCTATCGACTGTATTCAAAAATCGCTATGTACTCCGCCTACTGGAACACATCCGCTTTTTCGGAGTATTTGGCGCAGGAACAGTGCGCGGAGAAAGTCGTTCGGCTTCTGTGGAAAATCGCGGAGGAGGATTTTCGCGCCTGACTGCGGGACGAAAGAAATGCGGCGATAAATCGGCAAAAACACAGGTTCGCTTGGACTTAATCCTCCCCTTCAACATCCGTCACAACGCCGTTTTCAATCGTGAAAACGAATTTTTCCGCACGGACAAGCCCGCCTGCATCGGTTTTTATTGCACCGACGATGATTTTTTCGGCGGTTGAATTATCATATGCGGTGGGTTCGCATAACCCCGACGGGGCAATTCTTTCGTCCGCAAAGCTCCCGAAAAAATCGCAAAGCTCCGCAAACGAGAGCGTTTCGGCAAGCTCGCGCGACAGCAGAGCATCGGCCTCATCCTCCCTGCCGAGCCGAACGGCCTGCATCAATGCAAGTGCGGTTTCCTGCGGGGAGTTCGGCATATGCGCCTGATTTGTGAAAAAGCCCGTTTCCGGCGGCAATTTGCGCAGTGAACCGCCGAAAAACTCATACCTTGTTCGCTTTTCATGTCCCAAAACGGTTCCGAGCGGCTCAATTGCGGTGAGGTAGCCGTTTTCAATGCGGCAGATTTCCCCGGCAAGAGCGGCGGCAACCTCGATTTTGTCGTTCAGAGCAACAAGTTTTTCACATCGACAGCCGCATTTAAAACCGAGCACGGGCGTTTCGGCTTCCGAATTTTCGCATCGGCGGCAGCCCGAGGCATGAATAACGAGCAGCCTTTCCCTTCCGATGTCCAAAACATGCGCTTTCCCGTCCGTGCCGCCGCAAACATACCAGCTTCGTTCCTGCCCGCTTTCTTCAACGGAGATTCTGAGGCCACCGTCACGAAACAGCGCAACCCTCCGCTGCCTGCCGTTTCCTGTCGGAAAATCAACGCTCCCGAGCCGAGCGGGTTCGGGCTCCGAGAGGTTTTTTTCGTTCAGCAATACGCACAGCTCAAAACAGCCCGCATCCCAGTGTATGCACTGAGCCGCAACGTCGGTTAGCCTGCCGTCTCCGTCGATTTTTAATACCGCAATTTCCGAATCGGTTTCGGCGGGAAGCACGGCTGCGATGAAAGACGGCACCGCCCCTCCGCCCTCATCAACGGTCGGAATATCAAAAACTTCTCCGCAAACTCCGGAGCGAAAAAAGCCGCTGCCGGCGACAAACACCATTGCTGCGGCGGAACGGAGCTTCCCCGCCGTTTTTTCAATTCGGTCCGCGCTCTCCGCTCCGCTGCGGGCATAAGCGTTCACAACAAGTTTCATCCCGTTCCCTCAAATCCTGTTCCCTTAAATCTTGTTCTCATAAATCGGAAGTACCTTGAAAATTCCTGCATGTTTTGCGGATTCCCGATGCCGGTTCAAAAACTCCGAACATATGTTTCCGCTCGAAAATACGATTGGTTAAAGTTTTTCAACCGGAAAAACAATCATTCGGAGCATCGCATTCACAACGGCAGATAATAAACAGTATGCCGCATTGCGCGGTTTATCGCTGCTTTTTTCGCATTTTGCAAAAAGTTTGAATGTTTTTCAGCGTATTGTTATTTCACCCGTTTTTTGTTATAATCCATAATGCAGAGGTGTGCGCCCGAGCAGCACATGCCGCTGCGGACACTGATTCTCGATGCAGCAGGGTGAACACATTGGAAAAGACCGAACAAAAAAGCGGCGGACGCGGTCCGGCAGGCATTGTAAAACGTATTTTCGGCAGTTTCCGGGACGGCTCGGCAGAGGAGTTCTTTTCGGATATGCGCTGGATTTTCGGTTACACAAAAAAATACAAATGGTTTGTTGTTATTCAGACACTGTTCGGTGTGCTCAGTGCATCACTGAGCCTTGTTTCCGCAATCATCAGCAAGTACGCAATAGATATTGTTATAAACAGAAAAATCGGCTCACTCTGGCTGCTTATCGCTGCTGTTGCGGCAAGTGCGGTTGCGGGGCTTGTGTTTTCAAGCCTTCAGTCGCGTGTTTCCGCAAAAATTGCTCTTCGGGTGAACAACGATATGCGGGCGGAACTTTTCGACAAACTTATGCGGGCGGACTGGCAGGGCGTTAAAAAATTTCAGAGCGGCGACATTCTGAACCGCTTAAACGGGGACACGCAAACGGCGGCTTCAATTGCAATAAGCTGGATTCCCTCCGTCATTGTAACGGGCTTTTCTTTCGCGTCTTCGTTCGTCACGATTCTGTTTTACAACGTGCCCATGGCATTTATTGCTTTGCTCAGCGCGCCGTTTCTTGTTGTCGTCAGCCGCGGGTTAATGAAAAAATCCCGCCTTTTTCACCGCCTTGTGCTTGAAAAGGAAAGCGCGCTCATGAGCTTTGAAACGGAGACTTTCTGCAATTACGACACGGTCAAGAGTCTCGGCGCGGCGGAAGCCTACGGCGAGCGATTCCGATGCAAGCAGGAGGAGTGCAAAACGGCAAGCCTTGACAACAACCTTTTCCTTATCCGAGCAAACATCCTGCTCACCGTTTCGTCATATATCGTTTCGTTTGCAACCTTTGGATACTGTCTGAGCCTTATTTGGCACGGCGCAATATCATATGGAACGATGACATTCTTCCTTCAGCAGAGAGCGCGTATCACGGCGGGTTTTTCTTCATTCATAAAGCTTGTTCCGCAGCTTTTGAACAGTGCCGTTTCCGCACACCGCGTCCGCGAGCTTTCGGATCTTCCGCCGGAGCCGCAGGCCGAAACTCCCGAACAGGCTGCGGAACTTGCCTCCCGCCCGCTCAGCCTTCGCCTGACGAACATAGATTTTCGTTACTCCGATGATGCGGCTGTCAAACCCGTGCTGACGCGCAGCTCTTTTTCGGCGGAACCTGGCGAGATAATAGCCGTTATCGGCGCAAGCGGACAGGGAAAAACAACGCTGCTTCGGCTGATTCTCGGGCTTATTCGACCTGAAGGCGGGCTTGCGGAGCTTGTGGATGACAGCGGCAGGGCTCACACCGTTTCGGCCGAACATCGCAGGCTGTTTTCCTATGTTCCGCAGGGCAACACGGTTTTTTCGGGAACGATTGCGGAAAATCTTCGCATTGTCCGCCCGGAAGCATCCGACGAGGAATTGACGGCTGCACTGGATGCCGCATGTGCGCTCCGCTTTGTAACAAGAATGGGGGGCATAGATGCCTGCATCGGGGAAAAGGGACACGGCATAAGCGAGGGACAGGCGCAGCGGCTTGCCATTGCAAGAGCAATTCTGCGCGATGCACCGATACTGCTGCTTGATGAGGCAACCAGCGGACTGGATATTGAGACGGAGCAGCTGATAATCCGCAATATAATTGCAAAAGGAAGCAGCTTCAACCGCAGCTGCGGAGCAAAAAAGACCTGCATTGTTGCAACTCACCGCCCGAGCATACTTTCCCTTTGCGACAAAGTCTTCCGCGTGCAGGATGCAAAAATAACGCTTGTTTCCGCAGAGGAAGCGGAAAACTACTTCAAAGGCGCGCAGTGACGCCCGCACGGGTTTATTCGGTGTTCGTTTAAATATTATACTTTGCACGAAAAATATTGAACAGGAAATAACAACATGAAAAAACATTTGTCTTCGGCACCTTCAATCAGAGTTCGCCGCCGCAGGGGTCACGCGCCCTCCGAAAGAAAAACGGCAATTGCAGCGATTCTTGTAATTTGCGCCGTTATAATCGCCGTTTCGGCCGCGTTGTGCTGCAAGGCGGGGTTTCCCGCATGTTCGGCGCAGCGCACTCCCACGCCGCAGAACACATTCGTGCCGACGTCAGCTTCACTCACGACGGCAACTCCGCTCCCAACGTCAACTCCGCTCCCAACGGCAGCTCCGCTCCCGACGGCAACTCCCGCACCGTATACTTTCGTTTCCGTAAGCGTTTCCGATGCGGCGGAGGGACAGCTTGCACTCGTAAATTTTGAGCATGGTTTCCCCGCAGCGGATTCAACCGATGTTGTTCCGGTAACCGCAGCAGGTTCGCTTTTGACCGAACGCAATGATTTAAGTCTTGCTCAACCTGCACTTTCCGCGCTCTCCGCACTTGCGGAAGCTTTTTCGGAGCGGACGGGCGGCGACAGGCTGCTGCTCACAAGCGCGTATCGAACTCTTGAATATCAACAGGGGGTTTACGATGATTATGCTGCGGCCTACGGTCAGGCAGCGGCGGATGCCTATGTTGCCGCCCCCGGAACGAGCGAACACCACACGGGGCTTGCGGCCGACCTTTCGTCAATGTCAAAGGACGGCGAACGCGTGACGCTTCCGAATCACCCGCAGTTTGAATGGCTGAAGGCGCATTGTGCGGATTACGGTTTCATCCTTCGCTATCCGCCGGAAAAGGAGAACATAACGCATGTTGCATATGAACCGTGGCATTTTCGCTATATTGGCAAGGAAAACGCGGCAGCGGTCCGCGCTCTCGGCATAACATACGAGGAGTACATCGAATATCTCCGCGGCTTCACCCCGGAGACGAAATTGCTGCATGTTCCGAGTCTTTCCGCCGCAAAGCCCGAGGATCTCGGTTCGGCGGAGTTTTCCGCTCTTCCCGATTCCGGATACGTCATATACTTTGTTCCGACGGACGAAAACGCAGGCACGGAAAGCGTGAATATTCCCGTGCCCGCACAGTGCGGGAGTTATTTTATTTCCGGTTCGAATGACGGCGGGTTCATTGTGACGGCGGAACTGTAAGCAAATGCGGGTTCGGCAATTCACTGCATGAAAAAACTGATTTAAAGAGAAATCGGTTTAAGGAAAGAATTTGAAGACTGCGCCGCCGGTCGTGCGGAATCCGAAAATGCCCTCGGCAAAATCCGTGCCGAGGGCATTAATGTTGTGTTTGAACGGTTTTGTTTAACGGAAGAAAGTGTTTTATTCTTCTCCCTGTTTGTAAATCGGCATATCAAGCAACATATCGAACACGGGTTTCAGCTTTTCCGAATTCCCGCTTGTATGGAATGCGACTTTGCCGCAGCCTGTGAAATTGCCGAGATTGCTTTGCTCAAGCACCCTTCCGAGCTGCCGAACGGTTGCCGAATTGCCGTCAAACAGGCGGCATTCTCCGCTGAAGTGTTTTTTGAAATATCTTTCAACGGCGCGGGCAATAAAAATGTAGTGAGTACAGCCGAGAACAATGCCGTCCGCTTTCATGCCGTGATACGGTGCAAGATATGCGTCAAAAATGTCGTCAAATGCATCGTCGGCAACGGTTCCGCTTTCAATTCGCGCAACAATACCGCTTATGCCGAAATTCAGCACGCGCTGCGGGTCGGGCATTCGCTCCTGAAGCGCCCGATACCTTGCAAGCCGCGTTGTTGCGGCGGTGGCAAGCATGAAGATTTTGCCGTCCCCGGGAATTTCGCAGGCGGGCTTTATTGCGGGTTCAACGCTTATGACGGGAACGTCAAGTCTTTTTCTGAGAACGTTTATGGAGGCACTCGTTGCCGTGTTGCAGGCGATAACAAGCGCTTTAACGCCCAATTGCAGCAGAAAATCAGCGGAATTCTCGGTCAGGGCAAGAATCTCTTCCTCTGTTCTGTCGCCGTAGGGAGCGTTAAGGTTGTCCCCGTAGTATATAAAATTTTCAGTCGGTAAAAGCATCCTTGCGTCACGCAGCAGACTCACGCCGCCCATGCCCGAATCAAAAATGCCGATTGGTCTTGCATCCATGCAATTATACGCTTTCATTGTTTATAATGTTGTTTTTATAAGTTCAGCGAAACCTCGCTGTTCCTCATCCGCAAGGGAAAGGAAAATTGCAGCGGCAAGCATGTCCGCCGCGCCGCCGCAGCTTATGCCGCGCCGAATAAGCTCATCGTCAAAATCAAGAAGCTCCGCCTCCGTCAGCATTGTTCGCTTTGAAAGCAGGAACGCGGCACGCCGTTTAACAAACCGTGCGCCCGCATTGCCGCCGCGCTTGAGCGCGTTGTTATCCTCCAGCTCGGCCATGATGCCCAGAAGAGCAAATGCCCACGAATCGACAGAACCCTGTCCGTTTGATTCGATATTATACTCTTCATGCAGGGATTTTGCAACAATTGCAAGCGGAAACCCCGCTTTTGCCTGCTCGATCGCGCCGCCGACGCCGTATTTGCGCCGCACAATTGCGCCGTTGGAACCCGAATTGCGTTCGTAATCAAATGCTTCGGCAAGTTTTCCCGCAAGCTTTGCAATGCGTTCAGCGGCATTTTCCCGCAAGGGCAAATGCCCTTCCGCACCCGCTGCCGAAAGCGCAGCCGCGCACACCGAAAGCCCGATAGAGAATATTGCACCGCGATGTGTATTTACCCCACCGGTTGTCTCGAGCATTGCTTTTTCGGCAAGGATGCCTGTTTGCTTAAGGCAGGATACCGCGCCGTTCGGAAGAATGCTTCCGCCGAACGCTGCATTGCCGGAAAAATCGCCGGAGAACCCGGAAGCCGCGGTGCAAACGGCGTCAAGCGCAATTTTTGCCATCTGCGCAAAAAAAGGTTGGACAGTTTCCGTGCTGAGCTCAAACAGTGCGGCATCCATATCGTCGTTTGCGCCGCTGTTGTTTTCGTCAACAAGTCCGGGTTTCGGTGTTGTGTGAACCTCGCGGATAAGTGCCTGCGCCGCAAGTTCGGAATAATGCTGCGCTGCCGCCTTTTTCAGAAGTTCCGCTGTCGCTTTTCGGAGCTCCTCCGCCGAATGTGTTCTGCTGCGCGCACATGCCGCAGCGGGCTGTCCGCAGATTAAGCATTTTCGCGGCACATTGCGGGAGAGCTTCAGCCCGTCCGTGCCGATGACATCGATATCAAACAGCCGCCCTTCGGGAAATTCCTTTTCAATGCTTTCCGCTTGTTTTTTCAGGCTTTCTGCCACTGCGTCAACCGCAAGCATCGCCTCAATTCCGGTTTTTTCGTTCGTGAAGGCGAACCCGCGTATTTTGCCCTTAAAACTGTTTGCGGCGGCGTTCAGCGCGCGGAAGAACGCCCAATCGATGAGCGCACCGCGCTTGACGGGGCCGGCAATATTCATGTTTATGCAAACAAGGGGCAGCCCGCAGCGGGCAAGCATGTCTTGCTGCTCCGCCGCACGCTTTTCGCGCCGTTCCGCCATTTCAAAAACGCCGACATTGTTCATTTGATTCTCTCTGCTCATTGCTGCTTACGGATTGCTTTGGCCTGCATCGAAGTTGCCGACAACGGTGCTTGAGCCGTCTTTAAATGTGATAAGCGTGAACCTTTCGCCCGCAGAAACGGCTGCAACATTGTGAAAACCGGAAACATTGCATTCGCCGAAAGTGTTGCTGCCGCAGGCAACAAGTGTTCCGTCGCTCTTAAGCCCGACGGTGTGATATGCACCGGCTGCAATCATTGTCAAATCTTCCCATTCGGAAACATTGCACTGCCCGGAGTTGTTCGCACCGCACGCAAGCGCGGTTCCGTCGCTTTTAAGCCCCACGGCGTGCATATAACCCGCGCTGACGGCGGCGACGCCGCGCCATTCGGAAACATTGCATTGCCCGCTGCTGTTATCACCGATCGCAATGACGCGTCCGGAGCTCAGAACGCCGTAGCTCGTGTTGTTTCCGGCTGCAATGTAAACCACGCCCGCCCAAGTTTCCGTTATGCGCTGCCCGTAATAGTTCCAGCCGCAGCCGACAACCGTTCCGTCGCTTCGCAGCCCGAGCGAGTGGTTCAGTCCGCAGGCGACCTGAACGATATTGGTCCACGAATCAACGCCGGTGCGGTCATAGGAAGATTTTCCGGCAGCCGCAACGGTGCCGTTCGCCCGCAGCCCGAGAATGAAGTTTTCCCTTCCGACAGCGATCGAACGTATCCCGCTCCACGAGACCGTTTCGCCTTTCCAGCCGGAACCCGTGAGCGAAACGGTTCCGTCAAGATTCCGCAGCGCATAAAAATCCTTGCCGCCCGCCGCAGGGGTGCTTTGCAGCATCTTCAGGATTTCCGCAATCATATCCGCTGATTGTTCATAGCCTTCGGACACGGAATTGAGCAGGGTCAAAGCTTCGAGATAATTTTTCTTTTGATACGCTTCAACCGCCTTTTCATATCGCGCCGCATCACGCTCGGCAATAACTTCATCCGGCGAAAAACCGTCGCTCATTGAATAGCATTCGGTTGCAATCTCGTATTTGCCCGCTTCCATTGCCCGCTGCCCCGCGCTTTCCCACGCGGAATTTATCTTTTGCAGCAAGTCGGCAAGCGCATCGTCCGAACAATTGTTTTTTGCGCCGTTGAAACACTTGTATGCCGATTCAATTTCGAAATTTTGAAGGAGGTTCTCGCCCTGAGTTATATAAATTCGGCATATGTTTGACTTTGATTCATCGGAACAGAGCGAAAAACAGCGCATTGCCTGCGGCATTTCGCCCGCGCCCAGAAAACTTTCCGCCGCTGCAATGCGGACTTCATCGGTTCGCGCCGCAAAACCTGATTTGTCCGTTATGCTGTCAAAGCAGATTTCCGCACGGTTGTAGTCGCCCGCCGCATACGCATTTTTTCCCAATTCAAAAAAGCATTCGTCCTGCCTGAGCTGCTCCGCTTCGGGCATTCCCGCGCTTTTGAAACAGGCATATGCCGTTTCGGCATCTCCGCGTGCAAGCGCAGCTTCACCGGCAGAACACCACGCATCAGCCGCTTTCCGTGCCGAATCACGCTTCCCGCCCAATGCGGAAAACTGCATCGCCGCACGCAAATAATCCCCGCTTTCATAAAGGGACTGTGCCTCGTTGTATTTCACAACGGGTTCAACAAACCGCGGATAAGCAAACAACACAAATGCACCCGCCGCTGCGATGAGCAAAACGGCAATGCACAGTATGTTTCGGATTTTTTTCAGGTTCATATAATAATACCGCCCTTTTCATTGGTTTGGAACGGGAAGACGAAAATCGGAAACCGCGGGTTCGGTATCGGCGGCCGAAACGTGCATTCGGGCAGAATTTCTGACTTATGACTTCCGATGACTTCTGATTTCCGGCTCCTGATTCTCGGCTCTTATGTATTCCATGGTTGTTTCCGGCACGATTTTTGACACAAGCTCCAAATTGCCCTCGGCCATTGCCTTTCGAACAAGGCTTGCGCTGATTCCGCCGATTCGGGGTATTTCAATGACTTCGACTCCGTATTTCGGCAGAATCTGTTTCATGCGTTCGTTATATGCGCGTGTCACGGCGCAAAACGGCTCCGTGCCGACAAAACGCTTTGTTATGCCGAGAGCGGGAGCAATTGCGGAGCCGAAAAGCGTCAGATCAAGATCGGCATTGATGCGCCCGGCATCGGCTTTGTCTTTTATAAAGTACGTCGGGAAGGTTGAGTGCGAAATGATATAGTCCCCGCTCCGGTGCAGGAGAAGATTCTTTATGTGTTTAGTGCCTTTTTTGACAAGTTCGAACCTTGCTTCGGCGGAGAATTCCGCATTTTCCGCGCTGTTTTCGCTGAGGATGAAAACGTGAAGGGAATCAACCTGCGCCGCCGCCGTTTCCATCAGATATTTGTGCCCGAGGGTGAAGGGGTTGCAGTTGGCAACGATCGCACCCTGAACCCCCCGCCCTTTTTCAAGTGAGTCAAGGTAGTTCTTCAACCCGCTTCGGCTGTTTTCCATATAAATCGCGCCGTCGGTCGCTGCAAGGCGGAAAAAGCCAAGGCTGCGGAACAGGTATTCGTTCTGCGGCTTTGTGAAAAGGAAGAGTTTTCGCCGTCCGCATGTGTATGCATGGCGCACAAGTTCGGAAACTATGCTTGCCGCGCCCCCTTCGCCCTGCAGGGCTTCGGACACGGCAATGTATTTCAGCACGCTGCCGCAGAGTGAGCCGGTGCCGACTACGGCATCGGTCTCATCGTCAAGCAGCAGCACGGTGTATTCGGCTCCGCCTTCATAGGTAAGCCCTGCGGCAGAAAGAAATTCACAAAGGCTTTCAAGCCTTGTTCCGCTTATGTTCGGTATTGTCATCATCGAAAAACTCACGGTAATGCTCCTTTCCGCCGCTCGGATAATGTTTTGAAAACCAAATGCGCAATGCGCTTATTCCGTAAATTTATAATCGGTGCTGTTTGCCGCACGGTAAGCCGCTGCCTGCGTGCGCGCTTCAACGGTGCAATCCAATGCGCCCTTGTCAACTGCGCTTACATATGCGCTTTCAACGCCCATTGCGGCAAGAGTTTCACGGATGACCTGCTCTATCCTGTCGCCGTATTGCTGTTTAACATCGCTCTCGAGCGACAGTTCGATTCCGCTCGTTTCCTTCGGCTCGATTCGAACGATAATATCGCTTGATTCCATCGTTCCCGCAACACCTGTTGTGATAATTTTCATAATTATTGCCGTGGCTTTTGCAAAGGCAAAAGCTTCCTTTCGTTTTCTTTTCGGTTGATTGTCTTTATTCTGAATGCCCGAATTTCGGTCATGACTTCATCGAGTTGAATTTGCCCGCAAGGCTGCTCAGTTTTGCTGCAAGGCTGTCATCCTCGGCCGCTGCCGCGGGCTGCCCGTCGGCCGTGCCTGCGCCGCCTTGGAATCCGCCGGATTCCTTGGAGAACTTGTGCCCGTGGCGGTAAAGCCGCCTGTTGTCAAGCGCCCACTGCCTGTCCGTGAATTCTCCGGTGTTCACCGCCGAAAGGGCGTCAAACATTTCAAACAGCCGCGCGTCAAGCGTGTCGATTGCGGAAACGATCTCAGCTTCGGGGAACATCGGCATCTGCGGGGAACCGTATTCGGGAACTCCGTGGTGCGAAAGCATGATATGTTCGAGCAGCATTGCGGTTTCCCGCGGAATATTAAGCTTTTTTGCCGCATTGTTTATCATTGCCATGCCCATTGAAATATGTCCGAGAAGCTGCCCCTCCGTTGTGTACGCCGTTGCAAGCCCGACGGTGCCGACTTCAAGCTCCTGTGTTTTTGCAATGTCATGCAAAATGACGCCTGCGTAAACAAGGTCGCTGCAAAGTTCCGGATAAATTGCGCCGTAAACCGAAACGACCTGCTTTGCCGTGTCGAGCATGGTTGAAGTGTGGTACATAAGTCCGCCCCTGTGTGCATGATGCAGCTTCAGCGCGGCGGGATAGTACAGCATACGTTCGCGGTTCTCCGTAAGAAGATGCTGCGTGAGCTTTGCAATGTCGGCATCGGCAAAACTACCCGCAAATTCGAATAAGCTGTCAAATATTTTTTCGCCGTCTATCGGTGCGGAAGCAACGATTGAGGACATATCAACATGATCGGCTTCCGTTATGTGGCGGATTCGGTCGATTTTGAGCTGTTCCGTGTCTTTATACAGGTTTATTGTTCCGCGAACCTTGATGACCTCTCCGGCGGAATACATTCCGTGGACGGCGCTTTGATAGTCCCAAAGCTTTGCGTTGATTTCCCCGTCCGCATCCGCAAGCATAATATCAAGATATTCCGCACCTTTCACGTTCACCTTAAGCTGAAGGCTTTTAATGAAGCAAAAACCCTCCACTTGGTTTGATGCATGATTGATGACGTTGGACAGCATTCTCATCTTTCCCATTTCAGTGCCTCTTTCGTAGATTATCAGTCGTTAGTTATACAGTCGTTGGTTATATTTGGTAAAATTTCGGTAAGGCCGTTAAATTCCGTTCCGCCGTGCGGCGCGGAAAGCTCATTTGGCTCTGTAGGATTTGCATGCGGTTATCCGCATGCTGTTTTCGCTGTCCGCACTTGCAGCCGTAAGCTCGATTTTTCCGGCGTAAGCACCGTTTTCGGTGAGCTGAACCGTAACGACCCGATTGCCGGCATCGTCCGATTCAACGCCGACGATTTCAGCCGCAATGTCAAGGTCTTTGCCGACCATGAAATAATATTTACCGTCACGGTAGTAGAAATTGAGCTTTGTTGACGGGCGGGAAGAACGCGTTCCGAGCTTGACTCCGAAAAGCATTTTTACGATATCGTCAACTTTTTGACCGTCAACGGAGCGATAGCCGCTGTTGTCGGCAGCGGTTGTTTCAAGACTGTCGCCGTAGGCATAAATATAGAAGGCAAATTCCTCAAGCTGACGGAAGGATATTGCGTTATCCTTTGAGTTGTAGTCAAAGTCCAACAAATAGAATGCCCTTGCCGCATCACACAGCACGGTGCGCTGTTCGGCCGTGAATCCGTTTTCATCCGCTTTGTTGTTGTCGTTGTTTTTACAGCCGACAAAAGCAAAGGCTGCAAAAAGAACTGCAAAGAGAATCGCCTGGATCTTGATAATTGTTTTCCTGCCGTTGTTCATAGTATTCCGTTTTTCCTTTTTATGTCATATTGCGGAATCGGCGGCAGCCTTTGCAAACGTCCGTGAATTGCTTCGGCAGCTGTCGATGATTTCCCTGCACCTATTTTATCATATTTGCCGTGCTTTCGCAACTTTTGAAATGTTTGTGCGCTTTCGGTACGTGTTTTGGAGCCGTCGGGACGCGGTTTGCGCCGCGATTTGCAAAACACGGCAACAAAAGCGGCAAACAGAGGGAGATGAAAATGGCAGTTCAATATGGAGATAACATTTTGCCGGATTTGAAACCGTTCCTTGATGAGAATCTTCGGCTGACGGCGATTCCCGCAAAAAACAAAAAGAAGCTTTCGGCTCTTTATTACATTGCGGGAAAAATTGAACCGAACCGTGATTATACCGAACCCGAAATCAATGACATTCTTGATGATTGGACCTGTTTTCACGACCCGGCGACTTTGCGGCGCGAGCTCTTTAACAAGGGACTTGTGGACAGAACGCCCGATTGTTCGCGTTACCGCAAGGCGGAAGCGATTCCGCCGTTTGCCGAGTTTATTGCAAAATTCATATGATTTGATTCCGCTGCCGAACCGAACAGGGAATTATTTCACACGAAGTTTTTTCGAAAGCATACGGATGAACTCATCAACCGCCGCTTTGTTTGCCCTGTAATAAACCCGGTTGCCCTCAAAGGACGAAATAACCAATCCGCATTTTTGCAGCTTGCTCATGTGATGTGAAATCGTGTTCGGTGAAAGCTTCAGTTTTTCCGCAAGCTCAAGCCCGTAAGCCTGTTCGCCGCAAAGCAGCTGCATGATTTTCATTCGGTTTTTGTCCGCAAGGATTCGAAACGCTTCGTCGTAATCCATTTTTTCGATGCCGCGCAGCGGAAGCCTGCCGATGGCACGAACACCGAGCCCGACATAATAAACGGTGCGGGTGCCGTCGGATTCGCCGGTGTGAACGGTGAAACTGTTGCTCCCGATAACGGTCGGATAAACCCTTCCGTCTTTTGAGTCGGTGTCAACGCCGTTTTCATCCTCAATCACTTCAATTATATCCGAAATATCGGAGTAATCATGTTCAAAATCCTTCAGCGCATATGCATAAAGCTGCGGGTTTGCTTCAATAAGCCCGACTGCGGAACGCAGAGAGTTGCAAATCAAGCGCACATATTGCTCATAGTGTTGAAGAACGAAAAGGATCTTCCACCGAGAATCGTTTGTGAGCGGCAGACCCTCCAGCACGGAAAGCAGGCCGTTGTAGGAATGGGCTTCCGCAGCGGCATGGATATTGGCCGAAGTCAGGTTCATTGTTATGTTGCTGATTGCCTGCGGCTGTGTCTGCGAGAGCAGCAATTGCTCAGCCTCGTCAATATTTCGTATCTCGCTTCTCAATGCCCTGTCAGTCAGAAGAGCGGCGATACATGTGTTAAGGCTGTCCGCGCCTTCGATGCACGGAATATCGCCGAAAAGCTCTTCTGCGCATGACGGCATAACAATGTTTTCGTCGAGAAATCTTTCCAACACCATTGCGGGGTGCATTATCGCCTCCGCCTGTTCCGCCGTCACTTCGCGGTTTCGAATGATATTATCGATTTTCTGCCGGATGCAGGTGTTGTTCGCTTTCAAGTAAAAATACTTTATTGCTTCGAGTATTGGATTTATAACAGCAAATGCTTTCATTAATAATTATTCTCCGAAAAAATTTTGATCCGCGCCGCATACGCTCCGCGGGGACTGCTCACTGTCCGTCCTTTGTTTTCAACTTTTCCGCAAGACGGCGGATGAATTCATCCACAACTTCTTCGTTTGTTTTGTAATAGACCTTGCAGCCCTCAAGTGTTGAGGTCGTGAGCCCGCTTTTTTGCAGTTTGTTCATGTGGTGCGATACGGTGTTGGGTGAAAGTCCGAGCATGTCGGCAAGCTCCTGCCCGTAGGATTTTCCCGCACTCAGCTGCTGCATTATTTTCATGCGGTTTTTGTCGGCAAGCGTGCGCAGAATCTCGTCGCAGTCGATGGAAAGCCTTTCGCGATAGGGAACATGCATCATCGGACGGACGCCGATGCCGACGTAATATGCCATAAATTCCGAATCGGCGGGGTCGGCAACGGTGAAGAAGTTCCCGTTGCCGATTATCAGCGGATAAACAACGCCTCGGCCTGTTATGAAGTCAATATGAAACCTGCCGCAAATATACTTTAGAATATCGGTAATATCCGCATAATCGCGGCTGAAATTCCGAAGAACATCCGAATAAACCGCGGAATTGTCCGCAATCAGCTTTACGGCGGGGCGGACGGTTTCGCAAATATCGCAGACATATTCGTTGTAATGTTTATAAATCTTTATTATTCGCCAACGGGATTCCTCCGTCAGCGGAAGCTGTTCGAGAAGTTCAAGCAGCCCGTCGAGAGTCGGTTCGAAATCATTCAGCGAAACATTGAATGTGGTAAGCTCTTTCATGATGCCGGAGAGCCTTTGCTCATCCGTTTGGGCAAGCATGGCGGATTTTACTTCATCCAAACTTGTGAAGCTTCGGCGGAACGAGTTCAAAAAGACGAGTATTGCAGGGCAGGTGCTCGTGGCGTCGCTCCCGTCCGTGAATTTAAAATAGCCGAAAAACTCCGAAATTCGTTCGGGCAGAACAATGCCCTCATCAAGAAGTTTTTCAAGCTCAAATGCGGGCCCGAAAAAATCGGTTACCTCGCCCGCAGTGGTGATTCGCTTTTTCAGCACACGGTCAAGCACCTGAGCCTGGGTTTCACCGTTTGCTTTCATTTTAAAATAATAGATTGCCTCAAGCAGCGGATTCACGACGGCATAAGCGTTCATAACAAAAACCTCCCGACTTGTCGATCTTATCTGTCAAAGGATCACTGAGCAGCCGTGCTTTCGGCAGACAAGCTTCGGAAAACGGCAGATTTTTCCGTGTGTTTGCCGGATCGTTCGTCGGACAGCAACTTTGAATCATTATTGAATATTATCGAAAAAACCGAACAACCTGCTGCCGTTCGGCAAAAAACATTGACCGTCTGCCTGCTTTGCGAAAAAACGAAACCAACGGACGATTATTAGTATGCAATTTTTTTTGCCGGTTGTCAATAGCAAAAGGCAATGTTTAACATATTTATGGAATAAAGTATGCGATGACTATTGACTACAGGCGATTTTCGTGCTATGATACTGAATATACAGAGGCGGAAGGTTGTTTCCGTACATTTTCACCGAACAAAGCTTACGCCCTGCAACAACAAACATGGAGGAAGAGTATGAAAACAATGAAGAAGCTGCTTGCAGCAATGCTCGCAATTGCAATGCTCCTTACCTGTGCGGCATTTAATCCCTTGACCGCAACGGCTGAAGGTGCAGCAACCGACAGCAGCGAAACGACCCGCTATTGCGGAAATGATGACTATCCCGCAAAGTCTCTCGGCGGAAACTATTCGGGAATGCCGCTGAATATCGGCAAAAAGTCCGATGATTCAACAAAGGCTGCATCGCGCGGCGGTCAGACGATTCTGGCATATGCCCGCAACAAGTACACGTCGGACGGCAGCTACCTGCCCTATGCGGCATGGGTAAGCTTCAACATCGACGATCCCGCAGGCACGTTCACCGAGCTTTCCCGCGGCGGCGTTGAATTCTATGAAGCTGCATACGACGGCGAACTTATTTACGGCTTGGATACCGACAACAATTTCTATTCCGTAAACCCCGAAACCTTTGAATCCACACTTATCGGCAGCATTTCCGACACTGCGAATTCAATGACCTATGACTGGGAACACGACACTTTCTACATTGTCAACAGCAATCTTCAGATTCGCGAGCTCCGCAAGGACGGTTCTCTCGGTTCCGCAATCACGCCCGCAAACGTTGTTTGCATTGCCCCCGTTACCTATGTCGGCAACGGCGAATTCCTGAGCCTTGACTTCAACACCCGCAACTACGTTCGCATTGCGGCGGACGGCAGCACCACTCAGCTTGCCCATTCCGACGGGCTTCAGGGCTGGTCCTCCTCCATGGTTTACAACCGCGAGGACGGCAAGTGCTACATCTGCTACACCAACATGCAGAACGGTGATGATACTTCCAGTGTCGGCTTCTGGGGCAAGCTTTTTGCAATCGACCCCGTGACCGGTGAAGGCGAATACCGCGGCTTTATCGGCGAAGATTACGGCACCTACGTAAACGGCATGTGCTTTATCGATATGGGCGGCGGCGAAGAACCGCAGGCAACCCTTGACGAAGCGATGAACCTTGTTGAAAACAGGCATCATTTCGTGACCGAAGGCGAATATCCCTGGGTTCCCGCTGTGTTCAACGATGAACTCTGCGGCGCAAGCGGCAACCAGGATCATGTCGGCACGACAAGCACCGTTTCCACCACCGTTCAGCTCAATGCGGGCGATGTAATGCGCTTTGACTGGGCTGTCAGCTGCCGTGAAGATTTCGAACGCTTAACCTTCTCCGTGAACGGAACCGAAGTTGCTGCAATCTCCGGACAAAACACCGGTTTTGTGCCCTATAACTATGTTGCCGAAGCAGCAGGTGAATACACCTTCAGCTGGACTTATCACAAGGAGACCATGTGGACCGAAGGTCAGGATCGCGGCTATGTTAAAAATGTTTACGCCGGCGCACCCCTTCCGGATGAAAGCGTTGAGTTCGCACCCGATGCCGTGACCGTCCGAAAGGGTCTCACCGCTCAGCTCAGCTGGACGGTTGCTCCCTACTATGCTTTCGATCAGTCCGTGACACTTACAAGCTCCGACGCAAGCATTGCTTCCGTTGATGCAAACGGCGTTGTTCGCGGCGTTAACGAGGGCACCGCAGTCATCACCGCAACAACGGCACAGGGTCATACCGACACCTGCACCGTAACGGTTATTGCGCCCGTTCCGCATACGAAGATTTATGCTTACCAGACTCAAACAACGAACCTGATCTCCTTCTTTACGGATGATTCCGCCCACGTTCAGCAGCTTGGTGCATTCCCCGCTGACACTTACGCAATGACTTATGCGCACGGCGTTGTATACGGCATCGACAGTGAGAACAATTTCTTCACAAGCACGCCCGGTTCAACTCAGCGCACAATCATCGGACAGACCGGCACCGCAATGATCACCGCAATGGCATACAACTATGCGAACGGCAAAATCTATGCAGTCGGCTACACTCAGCAGAGCCGTTGGGATCTTTACGAAATCAACATGCAGACCGGTGCCGCAGCCGTTATCGGACAGCCCGACACCGTGGATCGCGATCCCCTGTGGACATTCGCAATCACCACCGAGGGCAGGGCATACGGCATCACCGCAACCTCCGGTCTTCTGTACGAGGTAAACCTTGAAACCGCACAGGTTACCGAAATCGGCTTCACCGGCTGCCCCGGCGTCGGATTCTGCCAGTCCCTTGTTTATGACCATGACAACGGCATAATGTTCTGGGCGGCTTATTGGAAAGACGATGCAAACGGCCTGCGCGAAGTCAACCTTGAAACGGGCGAAAGCGTTTCGATCGGCGATATTCAGGATGCGGCACAGGTTTGCGGCGGCTACACCGTTCCCTCCTGGGACGATCCCACTCAGCCCGCAAACGTCACCGTCACCTTCAACTATATGGTAAACGGTGAATGGACGAGCACCGAAGTGACCGTTCCCGCAGGAACCACTCCCGCTGCACCCGTTCCCGAGAACCAGCCCCATCAGCCCACGATGCTGATGTTCATCGGTTGGGATGTTGATTTTGCAAACGTTCAGCATGATATTACCGTCACCGCGCAGTATGCTGCTCTCGGCGACGTTGATATGGACGGCGAGATCCAAATCGCCGATGCACTCCTCATTGCACGCAATGCAATCGGTGTTGCGGAGCTGACCCCGACGCAGATGATTCTTGCCGATGTTTACGGTTCGGACGACGTCATCACCCTTAACGATGCTCTCGTTACAATGAGGATCTCTCTCGGACTGTAAACACGGTTCGGGAAAGCACCGAATTTCTTCCTTTCAAAACAGGATGAATCGGTGCGTTAACAGAGCGGAAATTCCGACAGGATTTTCTTTATAAACCTCCTGTCCGACGGGAAGGGGCGGTTCGCCCGCCCTTTCCCCGGGCGCTCCTTTTGGAATTAGGAATTAGGAATTAGGAATTAGGCACGTTCTTTCTTTGAGTGATGTGAGGTTTGGGTAAGTTAAATGCGGCCGCGCTTGACACAACTGTCGCTTACGGTTATAATGGAATCGACCAACATAATCTTGGTCTATTGCCCCCCATCGCGGGGATTGATATTAGATTCCACATAGTGACGTGTTTTCCGTTTTCTATTGCCCCCCATCGCGGGGATTGATAGAGTGCAGATTCAATCGTTTTCAGTGTGTCGAGCTATTGCCCCCCATCGCGGGGATTGATATATTTTCACATGTTTCGGGCGCACACTGTGCAACTATTGCCCCCCATCGCGGGGATTGATACATGCTTTAATCCTTGGGTAGTCGCAGCACCTGCTATTGCCCCCCCATTGCGGGGATTGATACTTGACATTATCGCGCCGGACTGGTATAATAAGCTATTACCACCCATCTCGGGGATTGATACTCGTGCCGAAGTCGATAAAAGATCTTTATCAGCTATTGCCCCCCATTGCGGGGATTGATACTGTTGTGTCCATTGCCCGTACAAAGCGCAAATCCTATTGCCCCCCCATCGCGGGGATTGATACTCTCCGTTCGCAATGGAAGTCCATTTCGCCCCCTATTGCCCCCCATCGCGGGGATTGATATGTTTCCGTTTTGACTATATAGGGATATGCGGTCTATTGCCCCCCATCGCGGGGATTGATACTCCATGCCGCGAGCGGTCAGCTGATCAACGGCGGCACCCATTCCACACTCTTCCATCCACCTTCCACACCCCCTCTTTGCGTTCCCCTCCCCACCTTCCGTTCAGGTGAGGCGGCTTCTGCGATTCGAAGACGATTACAAAAAATATATTTGATTTAACTGTTGCACCCCCCCCGAAAAGATGATACAATATACATGAATAAAGAAATTTTATTGCATTACGCATAAGATTCGGTTCAGTCGGTATGTTTTTGAAATCGGAAGGGAGAAAACCATGAAAAAAACTCTTAAGCATCTGTTCTCTGCGGCGATATGTGCAATTATGCTTTTCGCCTGCGTTTTCCCGAACTTTGCGGCGGCGGATACGGAGCTGAGCTCCGTTGATGCGGAAAAGCTGGAGGCTTTTTTTGCCCAGTCGGCAGGTGACGGAAGGCATAACTTCGACCATCCGGATTATGCGGGCGGGGTGTACGGAAGCTACACTGTCAGCAACTTTTCGGAAAGTCCCTGCGTCGGCATTGAGGACGGTGTCATCCGTTGGTTCGACTTTAACCCCGATGCAATGGGAAGCATTTTGCGCACTTCCCCGGTTTGGGATTTTCGCCCCAGCTTCTGCGGCGTTTTCGATTTGTCCGGAACATCGGTAACGAATGTTTACTCCCCGGTGCCGGGTCAAACGCATATTACGGCGGTGAACCTTGACGGCTGCGCAAACCTTGAGCGCCTTGAATTCGGCGATCAGAATGAATGCTTTGACATTTCCGCGCTGAATTGCCCGAACCTGAACATCATCGACCTTCGCACATATCACAGCGGGAATGTTGCCGTTCAGCCCAAGAGCTTTTCCGCTCCGGTCATGCTGAACACGCTCGGAAACGGCGGCGCGGGACTTTACGGCAGGGACGGAAGCTATGCACTGATCGCGCAGGGCGTTCGATATGACGAAAACGGGAACCCGATCGAAAACGACGGCTTCCTCGGCTGGTATGCGGACGGTCAGCTTCTTTCAACCGAAAGGGAACTTCAGCTTTCGGACGGAATCCGCGCAGCCGCCTGCTTTGCGGGTGACGTTAATGAGGACGGAGCGATAAATATGGCGGACGCACTGCTCATCATGCGCTGCGCAATGGAACTCGGCGGAGAGCTTCCCCTCAGGCTTGCGGATGCGGACAGAAACGGAAGCATAGGCATTCCGGATGCACTGCTTGCGGCAAGGGTTGCAATGGGAAACTGAATTAAAATTTAAAAAACTGTTCGCGGACATTGCTCGTTTCGGAAAAACGGCTGTTTCGGATTGCCGGAAACACACCGGGGACGGAGAAATCACCGCGACATGCTGATTTTACGGACATGAACCTTATTGAGTTTATTATAATATTGATATTATCTGCGGCAATATGGCTGACGGCGTTTGCCGTTAAGAAGGGAAGTATTTGGAAATATGTTTTCGGAGCGGCGTTTACCGTATACCTGATGTGCGCTGCATCGATAACCGTTTTTCCGATACAGTTCAGCCCGACAATCAGAGCAATATTTGCGGAAGAAGGGTGGAAGATTACCGACTGCATAGTGCTTGTTCCGTTCAAAGACGGGATAACGGCGGATGATATTCGGAATGTTGCAATGACAGTTCCGTTCGGAGTTTTAATCACGTTGATAAGAAAGAAAACAACGTGGAAAAACGCGTTGGCTGCGGGTGCGGCTTTCGGAACGGCGACAGAATTGCTGCAATTGGCAATTGCGGCGATACAGGGGTTTTCGTTCAGGTATATCGATACGGCGGATATAATCTGCAACCTTGCGGGCACAATGCTCGGGTGGATGCTCACTGCCCTGCTTATCCGCTTTTTGCAAAAAAGCAAGCCGGCGAACATCGGGGAAAAATCCCTGTATGCATACATTTCGGAAAAATGTGTGAAGCAGTGATTCCGTAAATGCGGAGCGGCTCAATGCGGGCGGTTCGGAACACGAACCATCGGCATTGAGCCGTTTTTTTATGCCGTTTTCGCATCGGAACGAACAAACGCAGTGTTTTCAAAACTTAATACACAAACCGAATGCACAACGTCAACATATGCTTAATTAAATATAAATATATTTGAAAAACCGCGCATTTCGGGGTTGACATCTTGACAACAACCTGTTAAACTGTGATACTGCATTATTATGGGTAAAATACGAATTTTTCGCCGCCGTCATGTGCGAAAGCATCGTTTAACGCTGTGGATCCCGCATTTTTTGCGCGGAACGGCAGCCCAAGGAACGCGCAGGCAGCGAATACCGCAGGCGGGGCTTCGGCCGCACTCAATGCGGCATTCCGAAAATGCGAACAATGCGTAAGACACGACACAATCAAGTTTTCTGCGGAGAGCCGCAGAGGTTAGGGGTGAAACAATGTTGCATAAAGTAAACGTGGGCAAGAAAACACGCATGAGCTTCTCCCGCATCAACGAAATTCTCGATATGCCCGACCTTATTGAGGTTCAAAAGGATTCATATCGTCAATTCATCGAAAAGGGTCTGGGCGAAGTTCTTGACGACATCTCTCCCATTAAGGACTTTTCGGAGCGGTTGGTGCTTGAATTTGTCGGCTACAAAATCGACGAATCAAAACCCAAGCGCAGCGTTGCGGAATGCAAGGAACGCGATGTTAACTATTGCGCTCCGTTGTATGTTATCGCGCGGCTTATCAATACCGAAACCGGTTCCGTGAAGCAGCAGGAAGTCTTCATGGGCGATTTCCCGCTCATGACGGAACAGGGCACGTTCGTCATCAACGGAGCGGAACGCGTCATTGTCAGCCAGCTCGTTCGCTCGCCCGGCGCATATTATACCGAAACCGTTGACAAAGTCGGCAGAAGGCTTTTCAATTCTCAGGTCATCCCCAACAGAGGCGCATGGCTTGAATACGAAACCGACAGCAACGAAATTCTTTACACAAAAATCGACCGCCAGCGCAAGCTCCACGTCACCACCCTCCTGCGCGCTCTCGGTTACAGCTCCGATGCGCAGATCCTTGAGCTGCTCGGCGAGGAAGAACGCCTTAAAAACACCCTTGAAAAGGACCCCACTCACGACACGGTTGAGGGTCTTATCGAAATATACAAACGCCAGCGTCCGGGCGAACCGCCCACCGAAGAGAGTGCGCGCAACCTTATGACCGCGCTGTTCTTTGACAAGCGCTACGATCTTGCCCGCGTCGGCAGATACAAATTCAACTATAAACTCGGCATTGGTGCGCGCCTTGAAGGCAAAACCGCCGCCGAAACCGTTGTTGACCCCCGCACGGGAGAGATCCTTGCGGAAGAAGGTCAGCTTATCGACCGTGAGCTTGCGTTCCGAATCGAGAACGCGGGTGTTCTCGGCGTGTATGTTTCCGTGAACGAAAAACGCATCCGCGTTGTCGGCAACCAGTTTGTCGATGCGGCATGCTATCTTGACTTTGATCCCCTTGAAGTCGGCATCAACGAACATGTTTACTACCCCGTGCTGATGGATATGCTGGCTCAAAAAGAGGCTCTTTCCGACGACGAATTCAAAAAGCTTCTGCACGACAATGTGCTTGAACTCAGCCCGAGGCATATCCTGCCCGCAGATATGATCGCCTCCGTGAGTTACCTTATGGGTCTGCCCTACGGCATCGGCTTCTGCGACGATATCGACCACCTCGGCAACCGCCGCATTCGTTCCGTCGGCGAGCTGCTCCAGAACCAGATCCGCGTCGGCTTCACAAGGCTTGAGCGCGTTGTTCGCGAGCGCATGTCCATTCAGGACGTTGAAAGCACAATGCCGATAAACCTTATCAATATTCGCCCGGTAACGGCGGCCGTCAAAGAGTTTTTCGGTTCGTCCCAGCTGTCCCAGTTCATGGATCAGACGAACCCGCTTGCGGAGCTGACCCATAAGCGCAGGCTTTCCGCTCTCGGCCCCGGCGGTTTGAACCGCGACCGTGCAACGTTCGAAGTTCGCGACGTTCACTATTCTCATTACGGCAGAATGTGCCCTATCGAGACGCCCGAAGGCCCGAACATCGGTCTTATCAACTCCCTTGCAACCTATGCAAGAATAAATAAATACGGCTTCATCGAAGCTCCCTACCGCAAAATCGACAAGGAGAACCACTGCATCCTTGACGAGATCGTTTACCTCACCGCAACCGAGGAAAACGGCAAAATCATTGCCCAGGCAAACGAACCCACCGTCCGCGGCGAGGACGGCAGAGTTTGGTTCGAAAAGGAGCGTGTCGTTGCACGCAGGCTGGATCAGATCATCGAAGTGCGCAGCACCGATATCGACTATATGGACGTTTCCGCAAAGCAGCTCGTTTCGGTTGCAACGGCAATGATTCCCTTCCTCGAAAACGACGACGCAAACCGCGCCCTGATGGGCTCCAACATGCAGCGTCAGGCGGTTCCTCTGCTTGTGACCGAATCCCCGGCTGTCGGCACGGGCATGGAATACAAGGCGGCATACGACAGCGGCGTTCTTGTTCTTAACGAAGAAGCGGGCGTTGTTCGCCATGTTTCGGCAGATAAAGTCGTTGTTGAATCCGATTCCGACAGAAGCCTGCATACCTATCGCCTCATCAAGTTCAAACGCTCCAACCAGGGCACCTGCATCAACCAGCGTCCCGTTGTCGACGTCGGCGAACATCTTGAAAAAGGTGCGGTCATTGCAGACGGCGCATCCACCAAGGACGGCGAAATTGCTCTCGGCAAGAACATTCTCATCGGGTTCATGACTTGGGAGGGCTACAACTACGAGGACGCAGTTCTCATCAGCGAACAGCTTGTTCGCGACGATGTTTACACGTCACTCCATATCGAAGAACACGAAACCGAGGCACGCGACACAAAGCAGCTCGGTGCGGAAGAGATCACGCGCGATATCCCCAACGTCGGCGAAGAGGCACTGAAGGATCTTGACGAACGCGGCATCATCCGAATCGGTGCGGAGGTTCATTCCGGCGACATCCTTGTCGGCAAAGTCACGCCCAAGGGCGAGACGGAGCTCACCGCCGAGGAACGCCTGCTCAGGGCAATTTTCGGCGAGAAGGCGCGCGAGGTTCGCGACACCTCCCTGCGCGTTCCGCACGGCGAGGGCGGCGTTGTTGTTGACGTTCGCATTTTCAGCCGCGAAAACAAGGACGAACTCTCCCCCGGCGTTCATGAACTTGTCCGCGTTTATATTGCACAGAAGCGCAAAATCTCCGTCGGCGACAAAATGGCGGGCCGCCACGGCAACAAGGGTGTTATTTCAAGAATCCTTCCCGAAGAGGATATGCCCTTCCTGCCCGACGGCACTCCGCTTCAGATAGTTCTGAACCCGATGGGCGTTCCGTCGCGTATGAACATCGGCCAGATTCTCGAGCTGCATCTCGGCAAGGCAGCAAAGGGACTTAACATGAAGGTTGCAACTCCCGTTCTTGACGGCGCGGGCGAGGACGATATCAAAATGCTGCTTGCAATGTCAAACAAGTCCAACAAGCCCATGCAGGATCTTATGAAAATGACTGCGGGCGATGTGCTGAAGCTGATTGAACTTGCGGACTCCGACCCCGTTGTCGGTGAAAAATTCCGCGAGGCATACAAACACGAGGACGGAAAGACCGTGCTTTACGACGGCCGCAGCGGTGAACCCTTTGAGAACCGTGTTTCCGTCGGATATATGTACTACCTTAAGCTGCACCACCTTGTTGACGACAAGATCCATGCAAGAAGCACGGGTCCGTACTCACTGGTCACTCAGCAGCCTCTCGGCGGCAAGGCGCAGTTCGGCGGGCAGCGTTTCGGCGAAATGGAAGTCTGGGCACTTGAAGCATACGGTGCGGCAAACACCCTTCAGGAGATCCTGACCGTCAAGAGCGATGACGTCGTGGGCCGCGTAAAAACCTACGAAGCCATTGTCAACGGCGAAAACGTTCCCGAGCCCGGCGTTCCCGAGAGCTTTAAGGTTCTTATCAAAGAATTGCAGTCCCTTGGTCTTGATATCAAGGTTCTGTCCGAAAATAATGAAGAAATCGTTATCGGAGAGCTTACGGACGATGACGATGTAAGAGAGTTGGGCGTCAATATTGCCGGTTATGAAGATGCACCCGGCGGCATGCTCAGAGACGATGATGTCGATGACTTTAACTTCATCGACGATGACGGTGAGGATGACGACGACGACAGCTATGAGGAAGACGAGCATGATGAATTCGACGGCTTCACCTTCGAGGACGCCGACGGTAACTACGAGGAATAAAGTAAAGTCGGAAGGGAGATAAGAACTTGTTTGAACTGACAAATTTCGATGCAATCCGAATCGGTCTTGCATCCCCCGAAAAGATCAGAGAATGGTCCCACGGTGAAGTTAAAAAACCCGAAACCATAAACTACAGGAGCCTTAAACCCGAGGCGGACGGCCTCTTCTGCGAACGTATTTTCGGACCGACGAAGGACTGGGAATGCCACTGCGGACGATATAAGCGGGTGCGCTACAAGGGCGTTGTCTGCGAAAAGTGCGGTGTTGAAGTTACGAGAGCAAAGGTGCGCAGAGAGCGCATGGGTCATATCGAACTTGCGGCTCCCGTATCCCATATCTGGTACTTCAAAGGCATACCGTGCCGCATGAAAATGCTGCTGGACATGTCCCCCCGCAATCTGGAAAAGGTACTTTACTTCGTTGCATTCGTCGTTACCGATCCCGGTGACACCCCGCTTGAATACAAGCAGCTGCTCACCGATGTTGAATACCGTCAGGCGCAGCGCGATTACGGCGCAAAGAGCTTCAAAGCGGGCATGGGTGCAGAGGCCATAAAGGAGCTTTTGCAGCAGCTCGATCTTGAAAAAACCGAAAAAGAGCTTCGTGAAGAAATCGCAAATTCCGGCGGACAGAAGCGCGTGAATGCGATTAAACGCCTTGAGGTAATCGAAGCTTTCATAAAGAGCGGAAACAAGCCCGAATGGATCATAATGGATGTTGTTCCGGTTATTCCGCCGGAAATCCGCCCCATGGTTCAGCTGGACGGCGGAAGGTTTGCGACAAGCGACCTTAACGACCTTTACCGAAGGGTCATCAACCGCAACAACCGCCTTAAAAGGCTGCTTGAGCTGCGCGCACCGGACATCATTGTTCGCAACGAAAAGCGCATGCTTCAGGAAGCTGTGGATGCACTTATCGACAACGGCAGGCGCGGGCGCCCGGTAACGGGTCCCGGCAACCGCCCGCTGAAGTCCCTTTCCGATATGCTGCGCGGCAAACAGGGACGTTTCCGCCAGAACCTGCTCGGCAAACGTGTTGACTATTCCGGCCGTTCCGTTATCGTCGTGGGTCCCGAACTCAAGATGTATCAGTGCGGTCTTCCCAAAGAGATGGCATTGGAGCTGTTCAAGCCCTTTGTCATGAAAAAGCTCAATGAGCTTGGCTATGCCCACAATATCAAGTCCGCAAAGCGCATGGTTGAGCGCGTGAAGCCCGAGGTTTGGGATGTGCTCGAAGATGTTATCAAGGATCATCCCGTTCTTCTCAACCGTGCACCCACGCTGCACAGACTCGGCATTCAGGCATTTGAACCCGTTCTGGTTGAAGGCAGGGCGATAAAGCTTCATCCCCTTGTCTGCACCGCATACAATGCGGACTTTGACGGCGACCAGATGGCGGTTCACGTTCCCCTTTCGGTCGAAGCTCAGGCCGAAGCCCGCTTCCTTATGCTTGCGGCAAACAACATCCTCAAGCCTCAGGACGGCAAGCCCGTGGTCAGCCCCTCACAGGATATGGTTATGGGCTGTTACTACCTCACAATGCGCTGCGATGAGCTGTACGATTCCGAAATACGCACAACGCTCAAGGCTATCATCAAGGACAACAGCTTTGTTGATGAATACGTCACCGATGAGGTCATTCACAGGGTCTATGCGCTGCGCAGCAAGACAATAATCGAGGATCTTGTTGCAAGGGCAATCCGCGAGGTTCCCGCGGTTGACGAGGAAGCCCTCCGCGAATATCTTGGCGATTCCCGCCTTATCCGCATGTTCAACGGCGAGGGAAAGGCGTTCTCAAGCGAAAACGAGGCGATCATGGCGTATCAAACGGGCGAGCTTTCGCTCCATGCGCTTGCAAAGATTCGCCTTGAACGCGAGTTTGAAGGCAAGATTTACCGCAGGATCGTATCCACCTCAATCGGCAGGGTCATCTTCAACCACGCAATACCGCAGGATCTCGGTTATGTAAAGCGCGAGACTCCGGACGATATGTTCAAGCTTGAGGTTGATAAACTTGTTGTAAAGAAGGATCTCGGCAACATTATCGACCACTGCTTCCGCAAACACGGCCCCACGGTCACAAGCGAAGTTGCGGACAGCATAAAGGCTCTCGGCTACAAATACTCCACCCGCGGCGGCGTCACTGTCGGCTTCTGCGATATCACCGTTCCGGAGGAAAAACACAATTTCCTCGAAGCCGCCGATGAACAGTGCGGACAGATTGACAACCTTTACCGCATGGGTCTGCTTTCCGCAGAAAACCGCCGCAAGAAGGTCATCGAAGTTTGGAAGGAAACGGAAAGCCTTGTTACCGACGCATTGATGAAGCGGCTCAGCCCGATTAACCCCATCTTCATGATGGCAAACTCCGGTGCGCGCGGTTCAACCAACCAGATTCGTCAGCTTGCCGGTATGCGCGGCCTCATGGCGGACCCGCGCGGACAGATCATCGAGGTTCCGATTCGTGCAAACTTCCGTGAAGGCCTCTCCGTTCTTGAGTTCTTCATCAGTTCCCACGGTGCGCGCAAAGGTCTTGCCGATACCGCACTCCGCACCGCGGACTCCGGTTACCTCACAAGACGTCTTGTTGACGTTTCTCACAACGTCATCGTTCGTGAAGAGGACTGCTTTGCGGAACGCGGCATGGCGATTGACGGCATGATTCTTGAAACCATCGGCGACGGCGACCGTCCCCTTGAACCTCTCGGCGACCGTATTCTCGGCAGGTTCACCGCAGCGGAGGTTCGCGATCCCGAAACGAACGAGCTCATCGTCGGCAAAAACGAAATGATAACGTTCGATATTCGTGACCGCATCGTTAAAGCAGGCATCACCGGCGTCAAGTGCCGCACGGTCTTCACCTGCCGCAGCGAACACGGCGTCTGCGCAAAGTGCTACGGCCGCAACTGCGCAACGGGACAGCCCGTTACCATCGGCGAAGCCGTCGGCATCATTGCAGCACAGGCGATCGGCGAACCCGGTACGCAGCTCACCATGCGTACATTCCACACCGGCGGCGTTGCAACCGCCGACGACATCACTCAGGGTCTTCCCCGTGTTGAGGAAATTTTCGAAGCGCGCAAGCCCAAGGGTCTTGCGGTTATCACGGAACTCTCCGGCTCGGTGGAAATCAAGACGGACGGCAAAAAGACCGAAGCAATTATTTCCGGCGAGGACGGCGAAATCGAGAAGTATCTCATTCCGTTCGGCTCAAAGCGCAAGGTTGAAACCGGCGATTTCGTTGAAGCGGGCGACACTTTGACCGAAGGTTCAATCAACCCGCATGATATCCTCAAAATCAAGGGCGTCAAGGGCGTTCAGGCTTATATGCTCCGCGAAGTTCAGGCTGTTTACCGCAGCCAGGGCGTTGAAATTTCCGATAAGCACATCGAAGTTATCATTCGCCAGATGCTCCGCAAGGTTCAGGTCGAAGATTCGGGCGACACGGATCTGCTGCCCGGCGAGCTTATCGATATCTTCAAGTTCGAACAGACGAACGACAGCGTTGTTGCGGTGGGCGGCGTTCCCGCAACCGCAAAGCGTAAGCTGCTCGGCATCACCAAAGCATCGCTTGCAACCGACTCATTCCTCTCCGCTGCAAGCTTCCAGGAGACGACCCGCGTGCTTACCGAAGCTGCAATCAAGGGCAAGGTTGACCCGTTGGTCGGCCTGAAGGAGAATGTCATCATCGGCAAGCTCATACCCGCAGGCGTCGGCATGAAACGTTATCGCAATGTCGAAGTTGAGATAAAGCCCGAGTCCGATAACCCGGCAGCAGCGGGCAATGCCGAATAAGCACCGCAGCCGACCACTCGTGCAGCAGCTTAATTCGGAACAGTTTTACAGTTAAAGACACGGCAACCCGATAAACGGCAGAAAACTGCCGCCAAGGGCTGCCGTGTTTGCATTTGCCGCGTGCAATGCCCGAGCGATTTCGAAATTCGTAAGCAATGCCCGGAATTATTCGAAGCACATTGCGTTCGCATATCAGCAGACCAAACAGTTGAAAACTCCTTTTAAATCGCTCCGAGCGGGCTTGACGTGCGGGGAAAAAAGCGGTAGAATGTACTCGGAAAAGTTTATTCGAAAGGAAGCTTAAAAATGGCTGAATTATATACAAAAACCGAGTGCAAGCTTCACGGCACACCCTACTGCGCCGCGCTGAACATGAAAAACTGTGCGGACTGCTTCGCTTCAAAGCTTGATTCGGAGCAGCAGGAGGCTCTTATTGAGGATATAGGCTATATTGCCGCTGCTCTGCCGGAGGACGGCATTGAAAGTTTCCTTGATGAACCCGAATGTATGCTTTGCAAGGGCAGTGAAAAGGGAAAGCCCGAGTTTTTTGCGCAGCTCAGCATGGGACACGATCATCCGACGGTTGACTACTTGGATGAAAAAAGCAATAAAAAATACAAGCGCAGCACAGCCATGCTCATACCCGTGCAGCTTCCTGCCTGCCGCAAATGCCGCAGTCTGCTCATGCAGTCATATTTTGTACCGATAATTGTCGGCGTTGTGTTCGCGGCAGCGGGGCTTGTGCTGACGATAATCGAACCTGTTCGCGCAGCTCTTGCGCGGTTCGGCGCAGCGATCCCCTTCCTGTTTTTCCTGATGTTTGTTTTTATCGGTATCATCGCCGAAAGTTTGCTTCGGATCACTTACACCAAGCGTGTTGAACGCAGAATGAACACCCGTGCCTCCCGCATTGCAAAGCTTTCTGCGCTCACAAAGTTGGGTTGGTTCCCTGTTCACGGGAGTGAAAACGGCATTCGATACACCTTCACCGATAAACCCCTTGAAAGCGGCATTCTGACCGGAAGAGGGCAGAGGGAGCTGCTTGACGATATTCGTTCCGAAACTTCCAAAAAGAAATAAAACTTAACCACCGAGACGTACTCAACGTTCCGGAAACAGGCAAGGCTCAATATCAACGGCGGATTCTTTCTTCCGAGGGTTGATATTGAGCCTTTTGATGTTGTGTGTCGGAAAAGTGACGATTTTGCGAATTAAATATGTTTGAATGAAAGTCGTTCGAAAATGCGTGTTTTTTTCGAAAAAAACATTGGGAATACCGTTGACAGCGATATTGAAATCCTGTATAATATCAGCATAAGATACACAGTATATAAAAGAACAAAAGTTCGGCTCTATGCAGTGTACTTAAATTTTAATATGCAGCATTAAAGGAGGTAACTTGTGCGAAAGTCAAAAAGAACTTTATCTTATCTTTTGATATTGATAATGTTGCTCCGGTTGTTGCTTATTCCGATGAGTGTTTCAGGTGAGAAACCTGCAGAGCCGGGTATAGTTCGGGAGCTTTGCGAGTTGCGAGGCACGAACACAGAAACATATCTCCGGACGGATGGCTTGTATGAATGCGTCGTCTTTTCCGAAGATACGTATATTTCAAAGAAATGCCCGAACGCAAACTATTACACGAACAACTACCTCCGTACAGGTTGTGATGACGCCTATGGAACAAGACGCGTTTTTATAAATTTCGATATTCCGATGTATCAGATTGCAATAAATTTGCCGATAGGTTTGCACAAAAAACAATGCAATCCGGGAAAAATGTGTATTATGCAGCGAGGAACGTTGATTGCTCGGATATGCTGCTTAATATGAGTCAACTTGCCGTTATCGGCGGAGACGGCACATTAACACTGAACTGGTAAGAAAGGAAGGAAAGAATATGAAAAAAATCGCAATGATTCTTTTGGCCGCACTTTTGGTGTTGAACACCTTTGCCTGCACCGGAGGCAGTGAAAAACAAGCGGTGAATCAACCGCAAGACTTGGAAAAAACGCAGCCGAAATGTTATCTTTTCAGCTCCGCAAACGGTGGACTGCAAAGCAAGGACAGCGCGGATACAGCCGTTTATGAGGGCGAGCTGATGTCGCAATGGGGCGGGGCAAGCTTTAAAGCATCCGATGCGCCGGCAAAAGCTTCCGTGACCTATGGCGGAGAAACTTACACAGGGACATACAGAGACTCGGAGTATAGAATGGGAAATTCATATATCACGCATTACTATACGGGGGATAACTGTTATGAATTCGGGATTAATTCCGAAAACGGGAAACTTGTTGGAATCAATTTCCAAACAGAGTCTTTCTATAAAAAAGAAAGTGCGGCATCGGAGTTGAGAAGTGCGCGGGAACGCGCCGAAGAGGTTGCAAGGGAATGCGCCGCAAACTTCATGAACCTTGAAGAATGCGGTGAGCCCACGGTGAGCGTTGTGCCTCTTGGAGACGAGAGCGGCGGGGCAATGGATCTTTACCAGTACTTTTTTTGCAGGAAACTGAACGGCATTGAAACAAGGGCATATGTCGCCGTCCGCGTCAACTCAAGGGGTATGCTTGTTTCGTTCAGCCTTGGGGATTTGGATTCTTTCGATAAGATGGAGGCGGACAGCGCAAGATTCGACAGCCTGAATATTGAAGATGAAGTTCGAAAGGCGTTTCAGAATGTTAATCCCTTCCCGAACGGCACGATTGTTGAAGGTCCGAGTATTGACAGAGCATTTTTCGCCGTGACGCCGCAGGGAGAAACGGTGATAATAGCGGCTGCTCAGGCGACGTTTTCGCTGCAACAGACGGATGAAAACTCAACACAGGATCCGGAACCGATCGGCGCAGGATATGAGTTTATCATAAAATAGGGTAAGCGTGAATCGGCGGCAGAGCGCCTTGCTGCATTGTTCCGAAGAATGATGCCGTCGCCGAAAGAGTAACGGAACACAATCGACTCGCAGACGCTGCGTTGCAGAAGTTTGTCGAGTCGATTTTTATGCCCGAAGCCGAATTTCGGAATGATATAATTTGAAGAAACCGATTTTTTCAAAAATTTTCAATAAAAAAGGGCAAATATACTTGACAATGCCTTGAATGGATGATATAATACGCTCAGTGTGTTTTTAAGCTGACATACTATGCGATTTTTGTATGGAAAATACTCCTTTCAAGGGGTTGCAAGGGGTTTTCTTTATATAAAAATAAAAATTTTATTTTAGTTAAGGAGAAACTTTCATGCCCACTATTAACCAGTTGGTCAGAAAGAGCAGGGAAAAGGTCGAATACAAGTCCAATTCCCCGATTCTGAAGCAGTGCCCTCAGCGCCGCGGCGTTTGCACCGCTGTTCGTACCATGACTCCCAAAAAGCCGAACTCCGCACTCCGTAAGATTGCCCGTATCCGCCTTACCGACGGTCTCGAGGGTACCGCTTACATCCCCGGCATCGGCCACAACCTTCAGGAGCACTCCGTCGTTCTTATCAGGGGCGGCAGGGTTAAGGATCTTCCCGGTGTTCGCTACCACATCATCCGCGGTGCACTCGATACCGCAGGCGTTGCAAAGCGTATGCAGGCTCGCAGCCGTTACGGCGCGAAGCGTCCCAAGAAGTAAGGAGGTAAACTATGCCCAGGAGAGGTTTTGTTCCCAAGAGGGAAGTTCTTGATGATCCTATTTACGGCGGCAAGCTCGTAACCAAGCTCATCAACCAGGTTATGCTCGACGGCAAACGCGGCACGGCTCAGAAGGCCTGCTACGGTGCTTTCGATATCATTCGCGAAAAGACCGGCCGTGAGCCTCTTGAAGTATTCCAGGAAGCAATGAACAACGTCATGCCCGTTCTGGAAGTCAAGGCTCGCCGTATCGGCGGTTCCACCTATCAGGTTCCCCTCGAAATCCGTGCGGAACGCCGCCAGACTCTCGGTCTGCGCTGGATCGTGCTTTATGCACGCGCAAGGAGCGAGCGCACCATGCAGGAAAGGCTCGCCGGCGAAATTCTTGATGCCTGCAATCAGCAGGGCTCCGCTTTCAAAAAGAAAGAGGATGTTCACAAGATGGCAGAAGCGAACAAGGCTTTCGCACACTTCAGGTTCTGATTTTCCGTTTTCGGAAACATCAAAACCGCTGTCGTTTTTCGGATTCCGTTTAAAAATCCAAAAACTGCATAAACTTATTTCGGAAATTTTCAACAATGCGGAAAGGAGGATTCGGCAATGCCTCGCAAAACACCCCTTGAGATGACGCGCAACATCGGCATCATGGCTCATATTGACGCGGGCAAAACAACAACGACCGAGCGCATTCTGCTCTATACGGGCAAAATTCACCGCGCGGGCGAAGTTCACGAGGGCGCAGCCACCATGGACTACATGGAACAGGAGCGCGAACGCGGCATCACCATCACCTCCGCCGCAACAACCACCTATTGGCACGATTGCCGCATAAACATCATTGACACACCGGGGCATGTTGATTTCACTGTTGAAGTCGAACGCTCCCTGCGCGTGCTTGACGGTGCGGTTGCGGTATTCTGTGCAAAGGGCGGCGTTGAGTCCCAGAGCGAGACTGTTTGGCATCAGGCGGAACGCTACCATGTTCCCCGCATTGCCTATGTCAACAAAATGGACATCGTCGGTGCTGATTTCTTTAACGTCATGGACATGATGCGCGAGCGTTTGGGAGCAAACCCCGTCGCGCTGCAGCTTCCTATCGGCAGTGAAGCAGATTTCCGCGGCGTTATCGACCTTGTGCGCATGTGTGCAGAGGTCTATTACGACGATGACGGGTTTGACATTCGCAATGAGCCGATACCTTCGGAATATCTTGAAAAAGCGGAGCAATACCGCACCGCTTTGATAGAAGCCGTTGCCGATGAAAGCGACGAACTGATGGAGCTTTACCTTGCGGGTGAGCCCATCCCCGAGGATCTGCTTCGCAGTGCCATAAGATCAGCAACCATCAACAACAACGCCGTTCCGACCTGCTGCGGTTCATCTTATCGCAACAAGGGCGTTCAGCCCCTTATGGACGCGATCGTTGATTATCTGCCGAGTCCCTTGGATCTTCCTCCAATTGAGGCAACGAGCAGGGACGGCAAAAAAACGATCGAGGTCACGGCGGATGATTCCGCACCGTTCGCTGCGCTGGCGTTCAAAATCGTTACCGATTCATTCGTCGGCAAACTTGCATTTTGCAGAGTTTATGCGGGTTCGCTCAAAGTGGGTTCCGTTGTGTACAATGCAAACAAGGGCAAGCGCGAACGTGTCACAAAGCTTTTGCTCATGCACGCGGACAGCCGCACCGAGCTTGACGAAGTCTATGCCGGCGATATTGCCGCATTTGTCGGACTTCGCGAGACGGTCACGGGCGAAACGCTTTGCAGCGAAGGCAAACCGCTGCTCATGGAATCAATGGATTTTCCGGAGCCGGTGATTCGTATCGCCATCGAATCAAAAACAAAGGCAGGTCAGCAAAAACTCAGCGATGCGCTTGCAAAGCTTGCAGAGGAGGATCCCACTTTCCGTTCCTATTCGGACGAGGAAACGGGGCAGACGATCCTTGCGGGCATGGGCGAGCTGCATCTTGACATAATCGTTGACAGACTCATTCGTGAGTTCAAAGTCGAGTGCCGTGTGGGCAAACCGCAGGTTGCATATCGCGAAAGCATCACAAAAACCGTTCGCACCGTCGGCAGCTACATCCGACAGAATGCGGGCAAGGGTGTTTACGGCCACTGTGCCGTTGAGTTTGCGCCCGGCGCGCCCGGCAGCGGGTTTGTGTTCGAAAATGCCGTTCCGCCTTCCGTGCTTCCGCCTGAATACGTTAAGGCTGTTGAAGAAGGCATTCGCGAGGCATCGCGCAGCGGTTCGCTGGGCGGATACGAAGTCGTTGATTTTTCCGCAAAGCTTGTTGACGGCAGCGTGAACGAGCTTGAATCATGCGAACTTGCATACAAAATTGCGGGAAGTCTCGCATTCCGCGAAGCGTGTGAAAAAGGCGGCTCCGTGCTGCTTGAACCGTTCATGAAGTGCGAAATTGTCGTTCCGGATGAGTTCTTGGGCGATGTTATGGGCAACATCACGGCGCGGCGCGGCAGAATCGACGGGGTTGAAATGCGCGCGGGAGGTCAGCAGTGCATCAATGCGCTTTGTCCCCTCAGCGAAATGTTCGGCTATGCAACGGATCTGCGTTCAAGAACGCAGGGCCGCGGAAGCTTCACAATGCATTTCGACCACTATGAATAGGTTGCCAAGAACCTTGTTGACAAAATCCTTGGCATTATCTACCAGTAACATCGGAGCTTCCGACAGCGGCAAAAGGGCTTATTCAGCCGGTCTCGCCGAAAAATCCCGACTTTGCGAGAATATATCTGTCGGAGCACCGTGATACACCGACATCCCCTTATTGCAAAAGCGATGCAATTGGGATATAATTATTTGAGAGAATAAACTATTAAATCCATCAGGAGGAATTCACAATGGCAAAGCAGAAGTTCGAAAGAACCAAACCCCATGTAAACATCGGCACCATCGGTCACGTTGACCATGGCAAGACCACCCTCACCGCTGCAATCACCATGGCTCTCTCTCAGCAGGGCCAGGCTGCAGCAATGCGTTACGATGAAATCGACAAGGCTCCCGAAGAGAAAGCCCGTGGTATAACCATCAACACCGCTCACGTTGAATACGAGACCGATCACCGTCACTATGCACACGTTGACTGCCCCGGCCACGCTGACTATGTTAAGAACATGATCACCGGTGCAGCACAGATGGACGGCGCGATCCTCGTTGTTTCCGCAGCGGACGGCCCCATGCCCCAGACCCGTGAGCACATCCTGCTCGCTCGTCAGGTCGGTGTTCCCTACATCGTTGTTTTCATGAACAAGGTTGACCAGGTTGACGACGAAGAGCTCCTTGAGCTTGTTGAAATGGAAATCCGTGAGCTGCTCTCCAGCTACGACTTCCCCGGCGACGAGATCCCCATCATCAGGGGTTCCGCTCTGCGTGCTCTCGAAGCACTCACGGCAGGCAAGGTCGCAAAGGAAACCCCCGAGTGCCAGTGCATTTTCGAGCTTATGGATGCTGTTGACCAGTACATTCCCGAGCCCGAGCGTGCTTCCGACAAGCCCTTCCTTATGCCCGTTGAGGACGTATTCACCATCACCGGCCGCGGCACCGTTGCAACCGGTCGTGTTGAGCGCGGTGTTGTAAAGGTAAACGATCCCGTTCAGATCGTCGGTCTCCGCGAAACCAAGCAGACCGTTGTTACCGGCGTTGAGATGTTCCGTAAGCTCCTCGATCAGGCGATCGCAGGCGACAACATCGGTGCTCTTCTCCGCGGTATCCAGAGGTCCGAGGTTGAGCGTGGTCAGGTTCTGGCAAAGCCCGGTTCCATCCACCCCCACACTCACTTCAATTCCGAGGTTTACGTTCTGACCAAGGAAGAAGGCGGCCGTCATACCCCCTTCTTCTCCGGCTATCGTCCCCAGTTCTATTTCAGGACCACCGACGTTACCGGTGTTATCAAGCTCCCCGAGGGTGTTGAAATGGTTATGCCCGGCGACAACATTCGCATGGAAATCGAACTCATCACTCCCATCGCAATGGATGCAGGTCTTCGCTTCGCTATCCGTGAAGGCGGCAGAACCGTTGCTTCCGGCGTTGTTTCCAGCGTTATTGAATAATCTCAGGTAGTTTGCCTGTTTAGCGCAGGTAATTTTTCCCTGATAAGGCAAGCGGCTGCCCGTTGCGGGCCGCCGCGTGGGGGATAGTCAACACAACGGGTACATATCGAGTGAGCAAAAACGCAGAAATCATATTTTGCCCGTACACAAAGTCAATCAGGCCGCTGTTTGATTATTCCCTGTTTGCAGCAGCATCAACAACATGCATCCACAGCCTGCGTATGGATTTTTCGGCTTTTCGGCACATCTTCGGAACACCCAAGGCCTTAAAAAGCAATATGCGCACTTTGTCCGCCGCAAGTCCGACAGCCAAGATAACTCCTGCCGAGGCAAGCACGGCGAACGGGATAAGCGGGAACGGAAGCCGCCCGATAAAAGCAAAACGATTGCCGATAACGTGTTCGAACACGAGCGGCGAAACATGCAGCAGGTAAACGCCGAATGCGGCGGGTGCAAACAAAACGGCAAATTCGGTGAGCTTGCGGCCGGGCTTAAAACGGGCAAAAGCGACTAACAGCGCAGCGGCGCAGAGCAGCACCGTCGGGGAGGTGTCCCGCACGAAAAGACTTCCCGGAACAAAGCGGAGCAGTCTGTCGCCTGTGATTTTAAAAAGTGCGGTGAACACGGCAGCGGAGGCGTAAATCAAAAGAGCTTTTTTTGACGACATGCTTTCGGGAACGCGAAGTTTCTTCATTGCCGCACCGAAGATATACAGCACACCGAGCCAAAGCGGGGAGTGCCCCCCGACAAGCGCAAGGGGATCTTTTTTCCAAAAGGAAGCAAATGTATCATACAAACTGAAAACCGCAATAAGCATAATGCAGAGCGAAACAAGTGCGCGGCGATTCAGCCTGCGAACAAGCGCATTCAGCAGCGGAATGAAGAAAAACATGCCGATATATGCCGTGAAATACCAATACTGTTTTGAAGTCACGGGCAGAAATGCGTCCGCAAAATCCGAAACGCCGACGGAACCGACGCCCGCAATGCAATAAACCGTTGTAATTATCACCGAATAAAAAACAACCTGAAGCCAAAGTTCAATGCAGCGGGCAAGACGCAGAGGCTTCGGCCTGTCCGAATAACCGACATAGCCGCTGATGAGCGCATAACAATTCACGGCGCAGTATGCGGCGGCTTCCAGCAGCCAAACTGTCGAATATGCAGCAAGGTTACCCTCGGAGGCAGTGATAACACCGCCTTTTTTTAATATATGCAGCACCGCCGCAAGCAGCATTGCAAAAATCCGCAGAAGCTCGATGCCGTGATTCCGCTCGGAATGCGGCGTGGGGTTCAATTCAGTGTTTATTTCCATAAATACATTTCCGTAATTGATTTTTATTTCGGCATAATGCAGACCTGCCGACAGTACGCCTTGCGGAAAATGCTATCATAAATTCAGGATAAAAGCAAGCAAATAAAATGAACGGCACGGATTTTGTCCGCACCGTTCATCCCGTAAGTTATCGATCGCGCTTATATATAACGCTTATGCAATGCAACGCTCATAAACTGCGCTTATGCAATGCAACGCTCATAAACTGCGCTTATGCAATGCAACGCTCATAAACTGAGCTTATGCAATGCAACGCTCATAAACTGAGCTTATGCAATGCAACGCTCATATACTGAGCTTATGCAATGCCGAGCGTGAGCCTGAGGGCGATGATCGCATCCGCAATGGTAATTCTTCCGTCGCCGTCAAGATCGGCATTCGGAAGATATTCGGCGGGAATGGTTTCAAGCTGCAACGCGTGACGCGCAATATGAATGGCGTCCTCGGTATTCGCAAGTCCATCACCGTTCACATCATAGAACACCGGTTCAAAACCGGCGGTCAGTTCATAGGAAACGAACATATCATAACTATATTCGGGCGTTTCGGAAACGAGACTGCCGTTGCTGTACCAGCCGTTGAAACGGAAGCCGGGTTTTGCGTTCGCCTCAAAATAATTCACGGCGAAATCATTCTCAAGCCGCATGGAGCAGTTCACATAACCGCCGGGTTGTGCTTCAAGGTCAATATTGAACTGCCCGTACCACTCGCTGTTGTGGTGCCAGCGAATTTCGGTAAATTTGTTGCCGGTCGTGTAAAGCTGAAGCAACTGCTTGCAGTCCGAAAGATCGAGAACGCCGGAAATATTGTTGCCGGAAATATCCAGCCCTTCCAATGCTTCGCAGCCGGCCGCATCAATTTCTGTAAAGCCGCAGTTATCGGCGGAAACGTTCATAAGGTGGGGATTTGACGCAAGGTTGAGTTTGCCGGTCAAGCCGGGGTTGCCGGAGATGGAAAGATCATAGATTCCGCCGCAATTCTCATAGTTCAGCTCCGTAAGCCCGGTCTCCATGCAGTTGACCGCAAGGTTGTTCGGCAGCTCGGGCAGATAAAGGAAGTCCATATCGCAGAAATTGCAGTTCACATAGTTCAGATAATTGCAGTTGCGCAGATCGAGCTCCGTAATGCCTGAGCTTTCGCAGCTGAATTCGCAAAGGGCGAACATTTCGGTTTCGTTCACGTCACTGATTTTTGTTTGCGAAAAGTCAAGGTGTTCAATAATTCTTTCACACCCGCTCAGATCAATTTCCTCAAGGTCGTTGTTCATGAGTATATCAAGGAAGAGGAGGGAGGTGCAGTCGCCGAGATTCAGCACTTCGGTAAGCTCGTTATCTTGAAGATACAGTTCCGTAACGTTTGCGCAGTTGAAAAAATTAACGGAACTTAAAGTGCTGTTTGCAAAGTAGCAATGAGTCATTTCATAGCAATTGGAAAGATCCGCCGTGGTGAAATTGCCGCCGTCAACATCAAGGGTTGAAAGCGCGTCAAGCCCGCTCATGTCAAACGTACCTGCAAAATCCTTTATATAGGTGAGATTGATCGCAAACATGCGGTTGATTCCGTCCACTTCTTCCCAATCGAAATACGCTTCGTGCTCAAAGCCCCATTCATCAACGAACAGTGCGCCCCAACTTTCGGGGTCGTCAGGATCGTAACCGTCGGGATTGAGCTTTTCACCGTTGCGAATGCCGTTTGAATCGGTCTGTTCAAGGAATGTGCGAACCTTGTTAAAGTCGTTTTGGTCATAACCCTCGGGTGCGGTATGTAAGGCGGGAGATTTTGCGGCATTCGCAAGAATTGCAGCAGTTTCATCCGCAAGCACGGGTGCAGCACCGGACAGGGACAGCACAGTCATTGCCGCAGCAAGCAGAAGGGCGGCAAAGAGCTTAAACTTCGATTTTTTCATCTTTTTCCTCCAAAAATATATTTTCTTGCCCGCAATTACGGCATTCTGCACCGGCGCATACGGGCGTGGGCGGGATCCTCCCGCCGCAGGCGGACTCTTGTTTGCCGAACCGCGGCGGGATTTGTTGCTGCGGCATCCCGGACGGATTGGGGGGTCTTGAGGCTTGCCGGGTGAATAACATGTTTGCATGTATAAACATGTTGATTCGTTGCCGTAAATAAAATATAACTTAAAACGGCGTCCGTGTCAATAGCTTTTTTGCAAAAGTTGTGATATTATTAAACCGAAAATTGCAAACGGAGGTAAAAATGATAACACATGAGCCGCTGCCGCTGTATGAGGCGTTCAGCTTTTTAACCGGCATTGCGAATGATTTTTCAATTGAAGAATTCTTTGAAGCGATGTATATAAAACACATATCAAAAGCGGAGGAGTACGGCAAAAGATGCAGGATACTGTCGGAGCTGTACCGGCGGCTTGCCGCGTCCGTAACGGCGGAGCCGGAAAAAATTACTGCTTTGTTCAGCATGGTCACCCCGCGCGGCAGAGCACGGGATATGCACCAGTCGGAAACCATAGCAGGGTTTTTCACACGGAGCATGACGGTTTTTCTTGAAAGCGACCGCGAAAAGGTTTTCGAAAGCATTGAAAACAGTCTTGATGAAGTCCCCGGTCTGATTTTCCGCGCCGTTGCCGGGCAGATGCAGGAAAAGGCATTTGCGGACGGCGAAAAGGTTGATGCGGCAGAGGTGTTTCGAGCAGTGAACGGAAGTGCGCTTCCGCAAAAAACAAAAAACGCACTCATAGATGCTGCGCTTGATCCGCAAAGGTATGCTCAAATGCTGCGGGAAGTGCTTTGCCCCGTTGCGGACGAATTTGAGCGTCAGCGCGAACTCTGGCAGCCGCTTATCGGCGATTTTGCGGAGTTTTTCCCGACCGACGGCAATGAAAAGGCTCTTTTGCTCAGTGAAATGAAATACGACGCTTCTCCAATTGACGAGTGCCTGATCTGCCCCTCCGTTATCGGGTTTGCAAATGCATACATAGGCACGGATGCACCGGAGGCGGGCAGCTCGCGGCTGATTGCGATTATCGGCACGCTTTTCAGTACTTTCCGCCGCAATTCGGAAAGCGCGGAAAACTCGGTTTCCGAAGTTGCACGGATAATGGATATCTTGGGCGAACAGAATCGCTTCAAAATCGTTCTGCGGCTGCTTGAAGGTTCGGCATATGTGGGCGAACTTGCAAAGTATCTCGGGCTTGCACCCTGCACCGTTTCGCAGCACCTAAGCGTTCTGCTCGGCGCAAACCTTGTCAAAAGCGCGGATATAGGCCGCAGAGTGTATTATTCGCTCAACAAGGAGCGTACGGACTGTTTCCTTGATGCGCTTTGCGGATTGATGAAAAAAGACGAATAAGAATGTATATCGCACGTGTTCCCCTTGTATTGAGCCGCATTTCGGGTTATAATAGCAATGAGCAAAGATAATTCGATTCCCGCTCTGCGGCTGCTCCTTCGCGGGCGGGAGAAAGGTCAATTAATGAGCGAACAGTGTACCCACAATTGCGAAACCTGCGGGGTGGATTGCGCTTCCCGCAGCAGTGAGCAAAAGCAGCAGGATTTTAAAGTGAATGCACATCCGCTGAGCAATATCAAAAAGGTCATTGCCGTTGTCAGCGGCAAGGGCGGCGTCGGCAAATCCCTTGTCACTTCCCTGCTTGCGGTAAACATGAACCGTGCGGGAAAGCACAGCGCGATTCTTGATGCGGATATTACCGGCCCCTCCATCCCCAAGCTTTTCGGCATACATGAAAAGGCTCTCGGAAACGAGGACGGCATTCTCCCCTGCAAAAGCAAAACGGGCATTGATGTTATGAGCATCAACCTCCTGCTGGAAAACGATACCGACCCCGTGGTTTGGCGCGGCCCGATTATTGCGGGAACGGTCAAACAGTTCTACACGGATGTCATCTGGCGCGATGTCGATTTCATGTTCGTTGACATGCCTCCGGGAACGGGCGATGTTCCCCTGACGGTGTTCCAGTCCCTGCCGATTGCAGGCATCGTTGTTGTTACCTCTCCGCAGGATCTCGTTTCCATGATAGTTGAAAAGGCCGTGAACATGGCGCGCATGATGAATATTCCCGTGCTCGGCATTGTTGAAAACATGTCCTATTACGAGTGCCCGCATTGCGGTGAACGCAGCGAGATTTTCGGCAGAAGTCATATTGACGAAACGGCGCACAGGTTCAATATCCCCGCCGCCGCACGCCTGCCCATCAATCCCAAACTTGCCGCCGCTTCCGATGCAGGGCTTATCGAGATATATGAGGGTGATTGGCTGAACGGAATCACGGAGTTCCTGATCGGAACGGATAAATAATCAAATACTTGAATCACGGGTCGGGAATGCGGAATTGTTTCGCATTCCTCCTTTTTAATTAACAGACGGAATCGCATTGAAGAGGAGCTGTCACCGCAGCCCGCCCTTGCATTCATACTTCTTCCTTTCGTGCATACAATTAAGCAGCGGCAGTGGATATGCGCGGGGCATTCTGTCAACTGCTTTGCGCATTCCGAAATACGCAGCTTGAAAGGACAAAAAGCGAATGGATAATTTGAAATACGGCAGTCGAGGCACGGATGTTGAGCTTTTGCAGCTTGCGCTTACGCGCAGCGGATATTATAATTCACCGTACGGAATTGACGGCATTTTCGGTGCGGACACGCAGAACGCGGTGCGCAGGTTTCAGGCTGCATTCGGGCTTGCGGCGGACGGCATTGTCGGCAGGGACACGAAAAAGGCTCTGCTCCCCTTCCTTCTCGGCGGGTTTGCAACAAAAATACGCAGCGGAGACACTTTTTACCGCCTTGCAAAGCATTACGGAACAACGATTGCCGCAATTGCGGCGGCGAATCCTGCATTGAATCCGGAGGCATTGGTTCCGGGAACGGAAATTTATATTCCGTACGGCTTTGACCTTGTGCCGTCCGATGTTCGGTGGACCTCCAAGCTGAATGAACTTGTGTTTGAAGGGTTGAAGCTGCGCTATCCTTTTATCGGAACGGAAACATACGGAAAATCCGTAATGGGCAGGCCGCTTCGCGCAGTTTCAATCGGTGCGGGCTCGGCTGAGGCGTTTTTCAATGCGTCACATCATGCGAACGAGTGGATAACAACTCCGCTTGTGCTGAAATTTGCAGAAAACTATCTGAAAGCATATATCAACGGGAGCAGCATTTTCGGAAGGGATGCGCGCGAACTTTTTGCAAAAACGCGGCTTTTCATCGCCCCGCTTGTCAATCCGGACGGCGTGGATCTTGTTAACGGTGCATTGGATGAAACAACGCCGCTTTGGCAGTCCGTGAAGCGCATTGCGCGGCAATACCCTGCGGTGCCTTTCCCGAGCGGGTGGAAGGCGAATATTGAAGGTACGGATCTGAACCTTAACTACCCGGCGGGCTGGGATACGGCAAAGGAAACGAAATATGCTCAAGGCTGGGTTTCGCCCGCACCGCGCGATTTTGTCGGCGCTGAGCCTCTTTCCGCACCGGAGAGCCGCGCCGTGTTTGATTTCACCGCCGATCACGAGTTTCGGCTTATCCTTGCCTATCATACGCAGGGTGAGGTGATTTATTGGAAATACCTTGATATTGAACCGCCGAACGGCTATGATATCGGGCGTGCGCTTGCTGCCGTCAGCGGCTATAAACTGGACGAGGTGCCGACGGAGAGCGGCTTTGCAGGGTACAAGGATTGGTTCATCCTGTTTTATAATCGCCCGGGATACACTGTTGAAGCCGGACGCGGCACGAATCCCCTGCCGCTCAGCCAATTCGGAAGGATTTATAACGATAATGTCGGAATCATGGCAACGGCACTGTCGGAAGCGGGGAAACTTTAAGAATTTCCCTGAGTAATTTATCTTTACAAAATATGAACCGAAGCTTATGCGGTTTTGCGAAAAACACGCTTCAAACGGCACTTTTTCGGGCAGGGCGCAGAGCATGAATCCCTTTCGATATGTAAAGAAAAATAACATGGAATAAATCTAAACACAATATGACAACATTTTGACGATTGACAGAATGCGGCCGCGGGAGTACTATTGGTGCATACTCGGGAGGTATGCATTATGGATAAAAAAGTTGTTACTCTGCAAGATATTTCATGTTTCGGCAAATGTTCGCTTACGGTCGCTTTGCCGGTCATTTCGGCAATGGGGATAAGCTGCTCGATCATTCCGACGGCGGTATTGTCAACACATACCGGCGGGTTTACAGGCTACACTTTCCGCGATCTCACGGAGGACATTCAGAAAATCTCCGACCATTGGAAAACCTGCGGAATCACCTTTGACGGAATCTACACGGGCTATCTGGGCAGCTGTCATCAGGTTGATGTTGTTTCGGACTTTATCGCGCAAAACCGTCGTGAAGGGGCATTGGTCTTTATAGATCCCGCAATGGCAGATAACGGCGTGCTTTACAGCGGATTCGACAGCGCATTTGTTGACTCGATGCGTGAGCTTTGCCGTGAGGCTGATATAGTTGTGCCGAACATAACGGAAGCATCGATGCTGCTAAACGCGGAATACAAACAGAGCGGATACGATGAGGAATACATTCGCGGAATGCTGCGCGGACTCTGCGCTCTCGGGCCGCGCCGTGCGCTGATCACGGGCGTTTCTTTGGACAGCGCGCATCAGGGCGTCATGGCATATGACAGTGTTGACGGCGAATTCCGCTCATATTATTCGGAGAACATTCCTGATTCGTTCCACGGAACGGGCGATGTTTTTGCGGCCGCTCTGTTCGGTGCACTCGTTCTCGGCAAAGATATTGCGGCGGCAATGAAGCTTGCGGTTGATTTCACGGTTGCATCAATAAAAGCAACCGTCGGGGACAGCGGGCACAAATACGGAGTCAAATTCGAGAAGGCATTGCCCGGGCTTATGCGGAGCTTGGAGAGCTGACGGCAGCGCACAGGCGGTTTAATTCGTTTATTCCGTTTTCCGATTGACAATTTCCGCCGATATTCTTATAATACCTTTCGGCGAATGCCGACGGGCGCGGCGTTTGCACATGCAGGCGGATGCGGAGGTATTTTTTTGAAAAATTCAACTGAAAAAAGTGCTGAACCGGCGGCGGGGAGAATACGGCTTTATGAGGAGCCGGTCTACCTTGCCGCACTTGTGATGCTTTCACTTGCCGTTGCAATGACGGCGGCGGCGGATTTCGGCGTTTCGATGATAGTTGCTCCGGCGTATATTCTCAGCCTTAAATTTCCGTTCCTGACTTTCGGAAGGGCGGAATACATTATTCAGGCATTGCTGTTTGCGGTTTTCTGCATTTTGATGCGCCGCGTAAAGCCGGTGTACCTGTTTTCGTTCGTGACGTGCATAATCTACGGCTTTGTGCTTGACGCATGGCGCAGCGTTGTGCCGGCATTCAATCCCGCAGTGACAGCACCGGGAAGTTTTGCTCTGCCTGTGCGCCTGCTTCTGTTTGCGGGCGGCGTGCTGCTCTGTTCGTTTTCGATCGCTTCGTTCTACAAAGTCTACCTTTATCCGCAGGTGTATGATTTTTTTGTTAAAATGCTGAGCCGCAGGTTCAACATTGCGCTGCCGAAATTCAAAACATGTTTTGATTTTTGCTGCCTTGCAGCCGCGTGCGTGCTGACGCTTGCTTTTTTCGGCAGATTCCGCGGCATAGGCGTCGGAACGATAATCATGACGGCCGTCAACGGCGCGCTTATCGGGCTTTTCGGAAAAGTTCTTGACAGGTTCTTTGTGTTTGAACCGCTGTTTCCGAAGGTGAAGCGAATTTTTGAATAATATGCGCTTAAAAACAAAAGCGGAACAGGGGGAGAAAACTCCGTGTTCCGCTTTTGCGGCAAATGTCGAACATTGCCTGATTTAAAAATCAAATCAAAGATTTATTTTGGAGTCGTGTCAAAAAACGGGGAAAAATCAGAAGATGCTCAGGAACAATTGCTCCGAAAGCTTTTGAAGCAGCATTATTCCGGCATAACCGTTGCCTTTTTCATCCAGTGCGGGAGAAAAAATCCCGATGCCCATTCTTGTCGGCACAACCGCCATGATTCCGCCGCCGACGCCGCTTTTGGCAGGAACGCCGACGCGCACGGCAAACTCGCCTGAACCGTCATACATGCCGCAGGTCATGAGCACCGCATTCACATAGCGTGCATATTCATACGGAAACAGCCGCTTGAGGGGCTTTCCGTGGGAGGCAAGCACCCAGCCGATTTTTGCAAGGTCGCGGCAGTCGACAGAGATTGAGCAGGCCTTGAAATAACAATCAAGCACATCTTCAACGTCATCGGCTATCATACCTTGGGATTTGAGCATGTATGCAAGCGCACGGTTTTTGTTGCCCGTCCGCTTTTCGGAAAGATAGACGCTTTCGTTAAGTGTGATATTGGGATTGTCCGCAAGGCGGCGCGTCAGGTCGAGAAGCCTTTCAAAACGCTCGTTGTAGTCCTTTCCGCGTATCATCGGACAGAGGGCGATCGCACCCATGTTGACCATTGGATTCAGATGCTCGCTCAAAAGGGACTGCGCCGAAACATTTATTGCATCGAAGGGCTTGCCCGTTGCTTCAACGCCGATGCGTGAGCGAACCTGTTCAATGCCGTTGTCCATTAACGCAAGCAAAAGCAGAATCGGCTTCACAACGCTTTGAATCGTAAATTTTTTGGTGTAATCACCCGCACAGTAATGTTTGCCGTCGCTGCCGATAAGGTACACCCCCAGTGCGTTCGGGTCGGCTTTTGTAAGCTCCGGAATATAGCTTGCCAATCTGCCCTCGGAAGTGTAGGGGCGGCATTGGTCAATGAGTTGTTCAAGCAGTTCGTCCATGGTTTCGGTGCATCCTTTCTTTATTCGGCAGCGGATTCGGTATACCGCAGCTTTTTTCAAAATGTTTCGGTGAAGTAAATTTTAAGACTTTTGCGCAAAAATGCAAGTATATTTTTAATATCGGATCCAACCGCTGCCCGCCGGCAATTGCATAAAGGAAAGAAAAACAAAAACGGAACCGCCCCTTTCGGAGCAGTCCCGTGTGTTGTTTAAAACGAAACCGTGTTAAAACGAAATCGAAAAAACAGATTACTTCATTCCGCGCTTAACCATTTCGGTGACGGCAAAAGTTGCAACATCGTCGGCATATTTGCTTGCGCCGAACCCTGCATCAAAGCCGAGTTCCTTTGCAAGCTCGTGGGTGATGCGTGCGCCGCCGCAGCAGACGATGAACCTGTCGCGCAGGCCTTCCGCTTCAAGCAGCTCGATAAGCTCGGTAAGGTTCTGAATGTGTATATCCTTCTGGGTAACGGTTTGGGAAACAAGAAGAACATCGGCGTTGACTTCAACCGCCTTTTTGATGAATTCCTCGTTGGGAACCTGTGCACCCATGTTGATAGCTTCGATCATGTCATAGCGTTCAAGTCCGTAATGGCCTGCAAAGCCCTTGCGGTTCATGATTGCATCGATTCCGACGGTGTGCGCATCGGTGCCGGTGGAAGCGCCGATCATGACGATCTTCCTGCCGAAATGCTCGCGAATATATTCGTCGGTTTCTTCCATGCTCATGGTTTCCGCTTCAACGGTCTGCACATGGATGTTCTCATAGTCAACGGTATGCACAACGCTGCCGTAAACAACATAGAAGGTGAACTCCTTGTCCAAAGACTTTGCAAGCGCAACGTTGGGTTCTTCAACGCCCATTTTGCGGACGAGCTGGCGTGCAGCTTCCATGCCCTTTTCATCGTTCTTAACGGGAAGGGTGAAGCTGAACTGAACCTTGCCGTCGTTCATGGTGTCGCCGTATGCCTTGAGCCGTGTAAGGTCGAGAGTTGTGTCAAAATCAGCCTTGTGGGTGTTATAAAGTCCGCCGCTCATTATTCGTTGCCTCCTTTTTTATGCATCAGCTCAACAAAGGGGTTGAAATAGCAATCATCCTTGGTAACAACGCCGGCAAGACCCTTGCCGCCGTCGCGAGGACGCTTAATGTCCGCAAACACGCCCTTTTCAAGCGTTGCAAACAAGCCTGTCAGCTCAATTTCACCGAGAAGATCGGTTGCTTTCCGAAGAACTTCGTTTGCACGGGTCTGCATGATGCCGCCTTCTTTATAGGTCAGTTCACTGCCGAGCTCGTGCATGGTGCGGAAGATGTACTGTGCGTTCTCTATGGAGAGTGCACGGTCGCTCATGAACGGAGTGTGGATAGCTTCGGTGAGCATACCGAGAAGGTGGAGCTTCTGTCCGGTGAGGATCGTGACCATGTTGAAGAGCGCGTCCTGAACATGCCCGCGGAAAATATTGCCCGTCATGAACTTGGTGGGGGGCATGTATTTAAGCGGTGCATTGGGGAAGATCTCCCTTGCCATCTGCGCCTGCGCAAGCTCGTAAAGGAAGCCGTTTTCAACATCGGGAGATATTTCAAATGCGTGCCCGAGACCCATCTGCTCTTCGGGAAGCCCGGCTTTGAGTGCGAATTGTTCGTTGAGGAACTGGGAAGCAAGCACGGTGTGCGCCTCTTCGACAGCATCGGCTGTGGTAAGGTAGTTGTCCTCGCCGGTGTTGATGATAACGCCGGCAAAGCTGTTGATAACGCGGCTGAAATACTGGTCAACGATCGTGCGCTGCATGTTGATATCGCGGAAGAGGATACCGTAAAGAGCATCGTTAAGCATTACGTCAAGGCGTTCCAACGCGCCCATGGCGGCGATTTCGGGCATACAGAGACCGGAGCAGTAGTTGCAGAGACGGATGTAGCGATGTTCCTGTTCGCCGACTTCGTCAAGCGCAGCACGCATAAGGCGGAAGTTTTCCTGAGTTGCGTAGGTCCCGCCGAAACCCTCGGTGGTTGCGCCGTAGGGAACATAGTCGAGCAGGCTCTGACCGGTGGTGCGGATAACGGCGATAATGTCCGCACCCTGTTTTGCGGCAGCCTTTGCCTGCACGATATCCTCATAGATGTTGCCGGTTGCAACGATAACATAGAGGTAGGGGTCGGTTTTGTCGCCGAAGCTGTTGAGATAATCATTGCGTTTTGCAACGTTTGTGCGAATGCGTTCCGCCGTGGCTTCCGCAACGGGCATGACGGCGGCGCGAATCTCTTCAATGCTGTGGGGAGCAACGGCGGAAAGATCAAGCTCGCCGCGGTCGATGCTCTCCGCAATTTGCTGCGGATTCATGCCGGTTTCGGCCATTGCGTTGCCGATATAATAGGCTGCGCCGCCCGGGAGCAGACCCTTGTCGAAAAGGTGATCGACAACAACATTGGGCAGCGGAACTTCAAGTGCGTTTACACCGTCGATGCCGAGAAGGCGGCAAACGGCGCGTTCCACCGTTACCGTCGTGTGAAGATCGATAAAGTTCTGGGTATCCTCCGCAATGCGGCGGGCAGATTCGCGGGCTTTATCAACAAGATTTCGATTGAGGTTAAGTTTTGATTCCATTGAGTGCTTATCCTCCTGACACTTTTCCATAATCCTTTTAAAGTCACCCGCCGGGACATAATCCCTGCGCCCGGCGGGCGGTGTGCGGCGCGTTCATGCGGAACAGAACACACCGAGTGGTTAACCTGCAATTGCTTAAGCAGCTTTCTGCGGAGCAATTAAATGCCGATTATTCGTGATGCCCCCTCTTGAGCCTTTCAAGATCGGAGGGTTCAAGGGAGATTTTGCCGTCGCGCCTGCCCTGTTCAAGGCCTGCAACGCCGATAAGGTCGGGCTGTTCGCCGCGTGCTTTGCGGCAAACTTCACAATGACATACGTTTTCGTAATGCTCCGGCTCGGTATAGGTCGTGATAACGCCCTCGAAATTCCTGAGGATCGTCTTTCTGGGAGTCTGACTGATGACGTAGTTGGGCATGACGGGGGTTTTGCCGCCGCCGCCGGGTGCGTCAACAACAAAGGTGGGGATGCAGTAGCCGCTGGTGTGGCCGCGCAGACCCTCGATGATTTCGATACCCTTGCTTACGGGGGTGCGGAAATGGGTCAGACCCATGGAAAGATCGCAAACATAGATGTAGTAAGGACGAACGCGGATGCGAACGAGATCCTGAACAAGCTTTTTCATCACATGTACGCAGTCGTTGACGCCTGCAAGCAGAACACTCTGGTTGCCGAGGGGAATGCCTGCGTCTGCAAGCATCTCACATGCGCGCTTGCTCTCTTCGGTGATTTCATTGGGATGGTTGAAATGCGTGTTCAGCCAAACGGGATGGTACTTTTTGAGCATTGCGCAAAGCTCCGGGGTGATCCTCTGCGGCATGACAACAGGGGTTCTGCTGCCGAGACGGACGATTTCAACATGGGGCATCTTGCGCAGCTCGCTGATGATGTATTCAAGCTTTTCGTCGCTCTGCATGAGTGCGTCGCCGCCGGAAAGAAGAACATCGCGAACTTCGGTATGATTGCGGATATAGTCGAGACATTTCTCGATTTGGCAATCGGGAACGGCGGTATCATGCTGCCCCGCAAACCTGCGGCGGGTGCAGTGACGGCAGTACATGGAGCACTGGTCGGTGATAAGGAACAGGACCCTGTCCGGATAACGATGAGTCAAACCGGGCACGGGGGAATCCGTGTCCTCATGAAGGGGGTCGAGCTGATCCTCGGGAGCCTGATAAAGCTCTGCCGCGGAAGGAATGCACTGACGACGAACGGGATCATAGGGATCGTTCGGGTTGATGAGGGAGAGATAATAGGGAGTGATCGCCATGCGGAGCGTGCCGAGGCATTTCGCAACGCCCTCTTCTTCCTCGGGAGTCAGGGAGATGTATTTTTTGAGATCTTCAAGAGTTTCGATGCGATTTGCAACCTGCCAATGCCAATCGTTCCAAAGCTCATCGGGAACATCGGTGAACAGACCGTATTGCCTGCTTTTATTCATTTTTGCCTCCTTGCCTTTCGGCTGTCGTTGCGGGTATTCCGGGGTGTGAACCGGATTTCGGGCGATAAAAAACAATCTGCCCGAAAGTTATCGATAAAAATAATATCGATAAACAGTGTTTTATACGGGCTGTCCCCTGCCGCAAATCTGCGCAGCGCGGAGAGCAGCCCGGAAAAGGTTTATTCGCAAAAAAACGAATTTATAAGCCCTTATTCAGTTGACGTGTCGATAAACAGACGGTTATCAGCAGTACTTCTCGTCAAAGAGCTTGCGGAGCTTCTCGTTCTCGCGGAGAACGTTGAGGGTGATTTCGGCATGATCCTTGGTGTAGCCGTTGCCGATGATCATGGTAACGTCCTTGCCGATGCCCTCTGCGCCGAGTGCAGCCTTTGTGAAGCTGGTTGCCATGGAGAAGAAGTAAACGATGCCGTCATCGCGAACGGGGAGGATCGCGCTCATTTCGCAGCTTTCGATGTTGACGCAGCAGATGGAGATGTCGTATTCCTTGCCGTCGTTTGCAGCCAGTGCGGCATCAAGCACTGCAATGGGTTCGGTTGCGCTTGCAACGATAACCTTGTTGTAAACGCCGAGTTCCATAAGAGCGGGAACCTGAGCGGGGTTGCGGACAACGCCGACAACATTGCCCTTGGGGCCTACCTTCTTCATTGCTTCGTAGCCGCAGAGAACGCCGCTCTTGCCGTTTGCGCCGAGGATAAGAACGCTGTCGCCTTCCTTGGGGAGCTTGCGGGCCTGTGCGGGTGCGCCTGCAACGTCGAGAGCTGCAAGTGCGAGAGGTTCGCTCATGTCATCGGGCAGCTTTGCGTAGATGCCGCTTTCGAAAAGAACAGCCTGACCGATAATGTCAACGCGGTCGATATCCTTGTGGATAGCAAGGATCTTTTCGATTTTGAGCGGAGTGAGGGAGAGGGAAACGAGGGAAGCGATCTTGTCGCCGACTTTAAGGTCGCGATCCTTAAGATCTTCGCCGATGTATGCAACTTTGCCGATGAACATGCCGCCGGAACCGGTAACGGGGTTCTGCTGCTTGCCGCGCTCTGCAACGATGCCCATGATCATTTCGCCGATCTTCTGCTCGTCGCCGCCGCATGCTTCTTCAATCTGAGTGAATGAAGCGGAGTCGATGTTAAGGGAGATAACGTCGCAGATGATCTCGTTGGAGTAGTGCTTGGTCATGTCGTTGTCGATTTTCCATGCTGCCTGAGTGAGAACGCCCTTGGGTTCGATAACTCTGTGAGTGCCGTATTTGTTGCCTTTAAGTTCCATTTTGGTTTCCTCCGAATAAAATTTAGGTTTATGGTGGATTATCGGTCATGCGCGGGGCGCAAGGCCGAGGATCTCGCGTGCTTCGGCGGGGGTTGCGATCTCCCTGCCGAGTTCCTTTGCAATGCGGACTGCTTTTTCAACAAGCTCGCCGTTGCTCTTTGCAAGAACGCCCTTTTCAAGGTAGACGTTGTCTTCAAAGCCGACGCGGACGTGGCCGCCGAGAAGAATGCCGAGGGTGATCATCGGGAATTCGGTTCTGCCGACGCCCGCAACCGTGAAGGTTGAACCCTGGGGAATGCTGCCTGCCATGAATACAAGGTCGCGCGGCGTGCCGCTGATGCCGCCGTTGACGCCCATAACAAAGTCAAAATGCATGGGGCTCTTGATAAAGCCTTTTTTGTTGAGGCGAATCGCCATATCGATCATGCCCTTGTCGAAAACTTCGACTTCGGGTTTGATATTGCGCTCGATCATGCGTTCGCCGAAATACTTGATGGTGTTTTCGGTGTTAACAAAGATGTCGTCCCCGCCGAAATTGCAGGTGCCGCAGTCGAGGGTTGCCATTTCGGGCATAAGCTCGATGGGCTGGAGCCTTTCGTCATCGCTCATGCCGACTGCACCGCCGGTGGAGGGCTGAATGATAACATCGGGACATTTTGCATAGATGGCATCCATGCATTCTTTGAAGCGTGCCTTATCCTGGGTGGGTGTGCCGTCATCATAGCGGACATGCAGGTGAATGATGCTTGCGCCCGCTTTGTATGCGGAATAGGCTTCGTTCGCAATCTCTTCAACCGTGTAAGGCACGGCGGGATTGTGTTCCTTGGTGACTTCCGCGCCGCAGATGCAGGCGGTGATGATGAGTTTTTCCATGGATTCCGATAGTTCCTTTCAAATTATTTTATTCTGCGGCAAACGTACCTTGAGGAAAACGGGAATCGAAAATCGGCAACCGGCAGTTCCGTTTCGCTGCCCGTTTGCAATTCCGTCTCGGCGTTTGCTTTTTGTTTTGGTTTTTACACAGCGAACACAAAAATATAAGTTTGCGTTCCCTTGCGGAAGATTATTTTTTCCCGAACAACGCCGATCTTACAACACCTTTTGGATCCTTTATAAGCAATACAACAAGCCATATGACAAGACCCAGCGCAACAACGGAAAGCCCGAGAAAAAGATCGTTGAGCATATCGACCGGGGCGGGGGTAAAAAGACCGGCTCCGATTTCAATATACTCAAATATTGCATCTACAAGCCACATAAGCGATGCTCCCCAATACATCCAGCAGAGAATGCCGACTTTCATCTCGTTTTCAGGTGCTTTTTTGTACCAGACAATTGTGGAGGCAATTGCAGCAAATACCGTTGTAAGCAGCGTCATCTTTGCATTCCTCCGAGCAAGCCTTCGGGCGATTTGAGCGATTTCTTTTCCGCAAAACGGGAGACTGCGAGCATTCCGACCCAGACGGCGGTAACAATAACGGCCATCATTACGCCGGCACTGCCCATTTCCGCAAGCATTTCTCCGGTTTCACCGCTTTTAACAGCTGTCAGAAAAGGAAAAAACGGAACGATTTCTCCATGCCAAACGTGCTCGAAAGCTAAGAGAGCGGAGCCGCCCCAAAGCAGCTTGTTGAGCCAACCAAGCTTGGCGGAAAACGGGGTTTTTGATACTTCCAAAGCTGTGCCGTCGGCAGAATTAAGCTTGACGACAGCTTTCTTCTCGGTGGATTTCAGAGCTTTTTCAACAATTGTTGTAACGATTGCCTCGGCAACCGGAACAAGAAAACATGCCATTTGTGTACCTCCTGTAAACTAATGCAGACAAGTATGGATTACAAACAGTGCAGTTTATTTGCGCTGTTTGTCTGTTTTACCGCATTGCAGAAGGGCAGAGACTTTCTGCCAATGACAAACAGTGCGGTTTATTTGCGGTGTTTGTCTATTTTACCGCATCGCAGAAAGGCAAAGACTTTCTGCCAATGACAAACAGTGCAATTTATTTGCGCTGATTGTATGTTTTACCGCATTGCAGAAAGGCAAAGACTTTCTGCCAATGACAAACAGTACAATTTATTTGCGCTGTTTGTCTGTATCTTCCGCATTGCAGAAAGGCAAAGACTTTCTGCCAATGACAAACAGTGCAATTTATTTGCGCTGTTTGTCTATTTTACCGCATTGCAGAAAGGCAAAGACTTTCTGCCAATGACAAACAGTGCAGTTTATTTGCGCTGTTTGTCTATGGGCACCACGCAGGTTCCCGTTGCTCTGCAAACAACGATGGGTTCCTCAAGGAAATCGCATGCGGAGTCGTTAATATCGGTGCGCGGAACAATAACCTTGCGTGCTTCAAAGCTCATCTTGCGGGAGCTGTTGCCGATATGGGTGATTTCGCCGTATGCTTCGATATAGTCGCCGGCATAGACGGGTGCTATGAATTCGACCATGTCATATGCTTTGAACAGGCCTTCATCGCCGTCGCACTTGATGAGAAGTTCGGTTGCAACGTCGCCGAAAAGGGCAAGCATGTGTGCGCCGTCAACAAGATTTCCGCCGTAATGAGCATCCTGAGAGCTCATGCGAAGGCGAATGGTGGATGTGATTTTTTGTTCCATTTTATGTTCCTCCGTGGTATAATTTTTGCAAAAAACGGGCTTTTCGGGCAAAAAACAAAAAAAGCACCATCAACGCAGAAAAACCCGCGTGAATAGCGCATCATCAGTACCCAAGCCGAAAACGACCCGCGATGACAGTCGCAGCGCACTGAGCTGCTGCGCCCAAGCACGGGGGAAGCGGATTCCCCGCCGCACTTTCGGCAAGAGCCGCATTCAGCCTTTCGCCGGAACCGCCCGTTTTGCGAAAGCTTACCTCGACTTCTGCGCCTCTATCTTCATAGTTCAGTATATCTTTTTTTCACCCTTTTTGTCAATAGGAAAAGAGCGTTCCAAACAGATATATTTCGAAAAACGCGAAAAACCGGAAGAAAACTCGGTTTCAGCCGTCAAGCCTGTAGCCGATGCCGAGTTCGTTGCGAATGCCGGGAAGAGGAACGGAAACACCGGCAAATTTTTTTCTTATATTTGCTGTGTTCACTTGAAGCTTTTTGATGGACATCAAAAAGTTTCAATCACATCGGGTTTCAGCCGTCAAGCCTGCAGCCGACGCCGAGTTCGCTGCGAATACCGGGAAGAGGAACGGAAACACCGGCAAATTTTTTTCTAATATTTGCTATGTTCACTTGAAGCTTTTTGATGTTAGCCTCATTCACCCCTTCGCCCCACACGGCCTTTATCACCTTTTGATACGTCATCATTCGGCCGCTGTTTTCCGCAAGCAGGAGCAGCAGATTGTATTCCGTTTGAGTGAGCCGAACTTCGGATTCGCCTGCAAAAACGCGGCGGGCATCGCAATCGATCGTGAGTGCGCCGATGCAGAGTCTGCCGTCCGTTTCACCTGTTCCGTGCTGTCGCCCGGTGCGGAGAGCGGAACGCATTCGCGCAAGCAGTTCGGCCGAACCGAAAGGCTTTGTAACATAATCATTTGCACCGCCGTCAAGCGCAACAACCTTGTCCGTTTCGTCGCTGCGTGCGGAAAGCACTATTACGGGCACGGCAGAACGGCTGCGTATGAACTCAAGCAGCTGCATTCCGTCCCCGTCGGGCAGCCCGAGGTCAAGAAGAACAAGGTCGGGCGTGTGTGAAAGAAAACAGGGCTTGGCTTCGGCACAGTTTGCAGCTTCAATTACGATATAGCCGGAGGCGTTGAGCAGTGCATTCACATATTTGCGTATGCTCGGCTCATCCTCAACGAGCAAGATTTTGTATTTGTTGTTCATGGGTATTCCGGCGTTGACGAACGGCGCGGGTTTGCGGGGAGACTGCAAAAAAGGCGGCTCCCCGCGACATCGGTCATTGTTGTTTATAAGTTACACGTTGATGCTTACGTCGCCTGTTTCGGCGGCGCAATCGGCAATCCGCGCGCGCGCTTCGGCAACGAATTCTTCCACCTGTTCGGGGCAGATTCCGATGAATGCGGCGGGATCGAGCACGGCGGTTATCTCTTCCCTGTCCAACGGGAAGGCGGGATCAAGCGCAAGCCTGTCGAGAAGGTCGCAGTTCAGCCCCTCCTTCATGCGTGCTGTCGCTTCCATGGAGCGGGTGCGGATAACCTCGTGAAGCTCCTGCCTGTCGCCGCCCTTACGGACCGCACTCATGAGCAGGTTTTCCGTGGCAATGAAGGGAAGATATTCAAGCACGGTTCGTTCGACGATTTTTTCGTTGACGTGGATGCCGGCGGTGACGTTGCGCATAAGCCTGAGCACTGCGTCACAGGCGAGGAAACCCTCCGGAAGTGATATGCGGCGGTTCGCGGAGTCGTCCAAAGTGCGTTCGAACCATTGCGTTGAGGCCGTCATCGGCGCGTTCAGTGCATCCGCCATGATATAGCGCGAAAGCGAACAGATTCGCTCGCAGCGCATGGGGTTGCGCTTGTATGCCATTGCGGAGGAACCGACCTGATTTTTTTCGAACGGTTCTTCAACCTGCCGCAGGTGCTGAAGCAGCCGCATGTCGTTTGCAAACCGATATGCACTTTGTGCAATTGCGGAAAGCACGTTCAGAATGCGGCTGTCGTATTTGCGGGGGTAGGTTTGCCCCGCAACGGGGAAAAGCGTTGAAAAACCGCATTCCTCCGCGATCATTGCATTCAGTTCGCGAACCTTTTGAACGTCGCCGTCGAAAAGTGAGAGGAAACTTGCGTCCGTACCCGTTGTTCCGCGGCAGCCGTGAAACAGCAGGTTGTCGATAACAAAATTCAGCTCATCGAGGTCAAGCAGAAAATCCTGCGCCCAAAGGCAGGCGCGTTTGCCGACGGTCACAAGCTGAGCGGGCTGAAAATGCGTGTAGCCCAAAGTCGGCATTGCACGGTATTTGTATGCAAAATCGCAAAGTGCGGCAATGACGGAAACAAGCTCGCTGCGGATGTGCAGCAGAGCATCGCGGTAAATCATGATATCCGCATTATCCGTAACATAGCAGCTTGTTGCGCCGAGGTGGATAATTCCGGCGGCATCGGGGCAGCTTTCGCCGTAAACATGGATATGCGCCATGACGTCGTGGCGAAGCTTTTTTTCCCATTCCGCAACGGCGGCATAGTCTATTTCGTCATCAACATGCGCTTCAAGCTGCGCCACCTGTTCATCCGTTACCGGAAGACCGAGACGATGCTCCGCGCGGGCAAGCGCAACCCAAAGCCTGCGCCATGTGCCGTAGCGTTTGTCCGGCGAGAAGAGGCGCAGCATGTATTCCGAGGCATATCGGCTCGAAAGGGGGCTTTCGTAAAATTCTTTCATAAATTAATCGTCCTTCAACAGTTTTCGGGCAGTCCTCTTATCGGAGAATTATCTCTTCCCTGCCCGGGCCGACGGAAACATAGCTTATGCGGCAGCCGATTTCGCGTTCGACGTATTCAACGTATTTGCGGGCATTTTCGGGAAGCTCGTCATAGGTGCGAATCTTTGAAATGTCGCAGCCCCAACCGGGAAGTTTAACATAAATGGGCTTTGCCCTGCCGAGTTTCGAAGGGAAGGGGAACGTGCGGGTCACTTCACCGTCGCATTCGTATGCGGCGCAAACGGGGATGGAATCCATGTAGGAAAGGATGTCGAGCTTTGTGAGCGCGACTTCCGTTGCACCCTGCATCTGAACGCCGTACCGCGTTGCAACAAGGTCGATGGGGCCGACTCTGCGGGGGCGTCCCGTTGCGGCGCCGTATTCACCGCCCTCTTTACGCAGCCTTTCGGCCTCTTCTCCGAACCATTCGGCGGTGAAAGGACCTTCGCCGACGCAGGTGGAATATGCTTTCACAACGCCGATGACGCGGTTCACGGGAATGTCCGGCGCACCGGAGCCGATGGGAGCGTATGCCGCAAGGGGAGAGCTTGAGGAGGTGTAAGGATAGATGCCGAAATCAATGTCGCGCAGAACGCCGAGTTGGGCTTCGTAAAGGATCTTTTTGCCCTCGTGAGCCGCTTTGCGCAGGTATGCGCTCGTGTCGCCGATATAGGGCTTGAGAATCTCGCCGTAGGTATCGAGGTATTCAACCATGCTTTCAAGGGAGAAGGGTTCGCCGCCGTATACGCGGGTTATCTGAAGGTTTTTGAATTCAAGAACATCGGAAAGGTGGTCGATAAGGTATTCCCTGTCGAACAATTCACCGAGCATAATGCCCTTTTTCATGTATTTGTCGCCGTAAACGGGGGCAATGCCGCGCTTTGTCGAACCGTAGGGTTTGTCGGAAAGGCGTGCTTCTTCAAGCCCGTCCAATGCAACATGATAGGGCATAACAATGATGGCACGGGAGCTTATCATAAGGTTTTCCGGGGAGATATAGACGCCTGCATCGTGCAGCCGTTCGATTTCGCCGCAGAGGTGGCGGATGTCGACAACGGTGCCGTTGCCGAGAATATTCATCTTTTCACGGCGGAAAATGCCGGAAGGCAAAAGATTCAGCGCAAATGTGCCGTAGTCGTTTTTGATGGTGTGTCCTGCATTGTTGCCGCCCTGGTAACGAACAACAATGTCATATTCTTCCGCAACGAGGTCAACCATTCGGCCCTTGCCCTCATCGCCCCAGTTGATGCCCACGATGGCGCATGTTTTCATAATCTGTACTCTCCTTTTTGTATAAAGCCGGAGCTTTTTGCAAAGCCGAAGCTTTGCTCCGGTTTCGTAAGCGGAATCGAATGCTGCATTGCGGGCGCAGCATTTTGTTTTGCGGTCGATTCGGGTAAAAATCGCGCCGAAAGTGCCGGCTGACCGCGCTTTTGAACCCCTCGCTTTCAGAGCCTCTCCGTTGAGATTGAGAATGAGATTGAGAAGATTCCCTCCGCAGAGGTTTTTCCGAAAAGACTGCCGCAGCGGAGTTTTGCTTTACCCGTACAATAATAACATTATATTCCGTTTATTGCAAGCGCGAATGCGGGGGGCGCGGTTTTATCGGAATGCAAAAAACCATGCAAATAAAGCAAAAACGAACGGATAAAAATATATCAGGCAACATATTTGATATATCTGCAAAAAAGCCTTGAAATTGCAGGTAAAAATCTGTTACCATGAGCCCATGAAACAACGGAGGTGGGCAGCATGAAACGTGTTGCGGTCATCATGGGGAGCGACAGCGACCTGCCGGTTGTGTCCGGCTGTGCGGCAAAGCTCGATGAACTCGGAATAAACTATGAAATGCGCGTTATGTCCGCGCACAGAACCCCGGCGGATGTTGCGGAATTCGCACAAAACGCCTATAAACGTGATTTCGGCGTTATTATCGCCGCAGCGGGCAAGGCGGCGCATCTTGCGGGCTTTATTGCCGCAAACACAACTCTGCCCGTTATCGGCATACCCATCAAAGCTTCAACGTTTGACGGGCTGGATGCCCTGCTTGCAACGGTGCAGATGCCCTCGGGCGTACCCGTGGCAACGGTTGCCGTCGACGGTGCGGTCAACGCCGCGATACTTGCGGCTCAAATGCTTTCGCTTGCGGAACCCGCACTTCACGAAAAGCTTGACGCAATGAGAATAAAAATGGCGGAGGATGTCCGCAAAAAGGATGCTGCATTGCAGCACAGAGATTAACAATAAACAAAGATAGCCGCAGCCCGTAATGATGCGGCTATCAAACTTTTTTTCGGGGACTGCGGTGCGAACGGCACTTTCAAAAAACGGTGCCGTTCCGACTGCGGAACCGAACGGCGAAACGCAAACAACAAAAATAACAAACAAGGCAAACGGATACCGAAAAGGAGGAACAAAAATGAAAAAGACTCAGCAGCTCTACGAAGGCAAGGCAAAGAAGGTTTACGCAACCGATGTCGAAGGTATTTATATCGTTGACTATAAGGACGATGCAACCGCATTTAACGGCGAAAAGAAGGGTACAATCGCGGGCAAGGGCGTTATCAACAACCGCGTTACGAACTATCTCATGAAAATGCTTGAAGAAAAAGGCATTCCGACTCATTTTGTCGAACAGCTTTCCGACAGGGAAACGGCGGTCAAAGCCGTCCGTATCGTTCCTCTTGAGGTCATTGTCCGCAACGTTGCGGCGGGTTCGCTTGCAAAACGCATAGGTTTCCCCGAAGGCACGAAACTCAAAAGCACCGTTCTCGAACTTTGCTACAAGGACGATGCATTGGGCGATCCCATGATTAACGACAGCCATGTTTTTGCAATGGGTCTCTGCACGCCGGAGGAGCTTGAAACGATAAAAAAATACGCTCTGAAAATCAACGAAATTTTGACCGCATTCTTTGCGGAAGTCAACATCGAGCTTATCGATTTCAAACTTGAGTTCGGAAGACTGAGCAACGGCACAATTGTGCTTGCGGACGAGATTTCGCCGGATACCTGCCGTTTCTGGGACAGCAAAACCCACGAAAAACTGGATAAGGATCGTTTCCGCCGCGACCTCGGCAATGTTGAAGGCGCATATCACGAGATCCTGCACCGCCTGATGGGCGAGTAAGCTTTTGTGCGAAACTCGGAGAATTAACAGAACGATTTATCTGGATTGAGAACAGCAAAATGGATATTTTGGAAAACATAACCGAACACGAAACAACCTTTGAGCACCTCGGCGAGGAATGCGGCGTTGTGGGCATTGCCGCTTCAAAACGCGAAAACGTTGCCGCGCTTGCATATTATGCACTCTATGCTTTGCAGCACCGCGGGCAGCAGAGCGCAGGCATTGCCGTCAACGACGACGGCGTTATAAACGCGCACTGCGATGAGGGGCTTGTCAACGAGGTATTTGACGGAAATTCGCTTGCAAAACTCGGAACGGGAAGCATGGCGGTCGGGCATGTCCGCTATTCCACAACCGGCTACGAAAAGCGCATCAACTGCCAGCCCCTTGTGGTGAACCACATAAAGGGCACGATGGCGATAGCACACAACGGAAACCTTGTCAACGATGCCGAACTGCGTGAGGAACTGGAGCTTGCGGGTTCTATTTTCCACACAACGACCGACACGGAAGTCATTGCATACACAATTACCAAAGAACGGCTGACGGCTGATTCCATTGAGGAGGCCGTATCGCGCGCAATGGACAGGATAAAGGGTGCCTATTCACTCGTTATCATGTCGCCCAAAAAGCTTATTGCCGCACGCGATCCGCACGGGTTCCGTCCGCTCTGCATCGGAGAACTGTCCGAAGGCGGTTACTGCTTTGCTTCCGAAACATGCGCGCTTGATGCAATGGGAGCGAAATTCCTGCGCGATGTTGAACCGGGCGAGATAGTTGTTGTTGAAAACGACGAGCTGCGCAGCCTGTGCAGCCACTGCGGAAAAGTCAAGCCTGCGCTCTGCGTGTTTGAATACATCTATTTTGCGCGTCCCGACAGCGTTATTGACGGCTGTTCGGTGCATCTTGCGCGTCAGCGCGCGGGTTCGTTCCTTGCGCTTGAACATCCCGTGCAGGCGGATGTTGTTATCGGCGTTCCCGATTCCGGGCTTGATGCCGCGATCGGCTTTTCAAGACAGTCCGGCATTCCCTACGGCATAGGCTTTATCAAAAACAAATATATCGGCAGAACCTTCATTCAGCCGAAACAGAACGAGCGTGAAAAACTCGTTCGAATCAAGCTCAACCCCGTATCCGCAACTGTCAGCGGCAAGCGCGTTGTGCTTATCGATGATTCCATCGTTCGCGGAACAACAATCAAGCGTATCGTCCGCCTTCTGCGTGAAGCGGGCGCAACGGAGGTGCATGTGCGTTCCGCCGCGCCGAAATTCCTGTTCCCCTGCTATTTCGGCACGGATGTTCCCTCGCGGGAGGAGCTGATTGCAAACAAATACAACGATGAGGAACTTGTTCACGAACTCGGGCTCGATTCCCTCGGTTTCCTGAGCGTTGAGAACGCAAGGCTGCTTGCCGGCAACGGCAAAACGGATTATTGTGTCGGCTGCTTCACGGGCGAATATCCCTGCGAGCCGCCCAAACGCCGCTATGTCAACAAATATGCGCGCAAGCTCAGCGAAAAATCCGATACGCCGCAGCCGAAAGAGTAACCGAACAGAAAAACCGCGGCTCTGACGGGCCGCGAACGCAATCGAAACCACCGAACAAAATAAACCAAACGGATTTATCAGATCGAAAGGAAGAACATAAATGGCAAACAACAACAGCAGGAGCGAAAGCTACGAAAAAGCGGGCGTTGATATTACTGCGGGCTATCGCGCCGTTGAACTGATGAAAAAACACATTTCGCGCACGATCACGCCCGGTGCAATGCCCTCCATCGGCAATTTCGGCGGCCTGTTTGCACCGGATCTTGCAGGCATGAGCGAACCCATCCTTGTCAGCGGTACGGACGGCGTGGGAACGAAACTTAAGCTCGCCTTTTTGAGCGACAAACATAACACCGTCGGCATCGACTGCGTTGCAATGTGTGTGAACGACATCATCTGCTGCGGTGCAAAGCCTCTGTTTTTCCTTGACTATATCGCACTCGGCAAAAACATTCCCGAAAAAGTCGCCTCCGTTGTTGAGGGCGTTGCGGAGGGCTGCGTGCAGTCCGGCTGCGCACTTATCGGCGGTGAAACAGCCGAAATGCCGGGTTTCTATCCTGCGGACGAATATGACCTTGCAGGGTTTGCCGTCGGCATCGTGGACAGGAGCAAGGTGTTCGACATTGAAACGCAGCGTCCCGGAGATGTTATCATTGCGCTGCCGTCAAGCGGAGTTCATTCCAACGGCTTCTCCCTTGTGCGCAAGGTTTTCAATCTCAATTCAAACAATGCCGTGCTCGGAACCCATGTTGAATCCCTCGGAAAAACTCTTGGCGAAGCTTTGCTTGAGCCCACAAGGATTTACGTTAAACCCGTGCTGGAGCTTGCAAAGGAAGTCCGCATAAAGGGCTGTGCACATATCACCGGCGGCGGCTTTTATGAGAATATCCCGCGCTGCCTCAAAAAGGGCATTGCGGCAAGAATAAACAAAAACGCACTGCGCATTCATCCGCTTTTTGACCTTATCGCGTCAACGGGAGATATCCCCGAAAGGGACATGTTCAACACCTTCAACATGGGCGTCGGCATGTGCCTCATCGTTTCACGCGAGGATGCGGATCGTGCGCTTGAAATTCTCCGCGCAAACGGCGAGGAGGCTTACATTTGCGGCGACACCGTGCTCGGCGAAGGTATTGAGATATGCTGACGGGCGGAGAACTTTCCGCCGCGATCGGCAAAAGCGGCAGCTGCGGCGGGGCCGAAGCTCCCCGCCGTCCGCGCGCTGCCGTGTTCGTTTCCGGAGGGGGAACGAACCTTCAGGCTTTGCTCGACAAGCGCGGTTCGGTTATAAAAAGCGGCGATATTGCGCTTGTTGTTTCCAACAAGCCGGATGCATTCGCACTTCAGCGGGCAAAAAATGCGGGCATTGAAGCGGTTTATCTTCCTCAAAACAGGCAGGACCCCGCACTGTTCGAAACGGCGGCGCGGAAACTGCTTAAAGAGCGCGAAATCGATGTTGTCGTGCTTGCGGGCTTTCTTGCAATACTGAGTGCGGATTTTACCGAAAGTTACGACAGGCGCATCATCAACGTGCATCCGTCGCTCATTCCGTCCTTCTGCGGGAAGGGGTACTACGGTCTGCGCGTGCACGAGGCTGCGCTTGCATACGGCGTGAAGGTCACGGGTGCAACGGTACACTATGTAAATGCGGTTGCCGACGGCGGCGAGATAATCATGCAGAAAGCCGTTGATGTGCTTCCGGGCGACACTCCGGAAACCTTGCAGCGGCGCGTTATGGAACAGGCGGAATGGGAATTGCTGCCCCTTGCGCTTGAACAGGTGTTTTTATCAATAAAATCAACAGAACAGTGAAACAAACAGTGAACAAACGAGTCGGAACCGAAATGCGAAAGGCGGAATAAATGAAAACTATCAACGAATACCTGAACGGCAATACCTATCCCGGACGCGGCGTGCTTATCGGAAAAAGTGCGGACAACGCACATTATGTGGCCGCATACTTCATCATGGGCAGAAGCGAGAACAGCCGCAACCGCATATTTGAACCGACCGAGGACGGTATCAGAACGCGGGCGTTCGACGAAAAAAAGCTGACAGACCCTTCGCTTATCATTTATTCCCCCGTGCGGAAGGTCAACGGCTGCACCGTTGTTACCAACGGCGACCAGACGGACACCGTTGCCTGCGAAATTGCGGAGGGCGGAAGCTTTGAATCCGCACTGCGCAAAAGGAGCTTTGAACCTGATGCTCCGAATTTTACCCCGCGCATCAGCGGCATTCTTTACCCCGAAACAGGCGAATACACCCTCAGCATACTGAAGGCGGAAACACCCGACGGCGCACGCTGCCGCAGAAATTTTTACAATTACGAACCCGAAGCGGGTACGGCACATCTTATCCACACATATGAGCATGACGGCTCGCCGCTGCCCTCGTTCTGCGGTGAACCGGTGCGCATTGCGCTGAACGCGCCCGATGCAGAGACTTTTGCCGAAGAAATTTGGACAAGTCTTGATGAAAACAACCGTGTTTCGCTGTTTGTGCGCTTTATCGGCTGCGCGGACGGCGCGGAGGACACATTCATCATCAACAGGCACGTCCGCTGAGCGCTGTGCGGCTTTGCGAAAAAACGGAGCCGGTCAACGTCAACTTAAGTTACCCTGACCGACCGTAAGAGCGGAAACGAACCATAAACTATAGAACTTAATCGAATTAAACCGAATATACTAACGGAGGCAAACATGCGATACGAACTTAAATACGGCTGCAATCCCAATCAGAAACCCGCTGCAATTTCAATTGACGGCGAACTGCCGATTGCCGTTTTGAACGGCAGGGCGGGCTATATCAACCTTCTTGACGCACTCAACGGGTGGCAGCTCGTCAGAGAACTTCGCACCGCAACGGGACTTCCTGCGGCGGCATCGTTCAAACACGTCAGCCCGGCAGGTGCGGCCGTCGGCCTTCCGCTGAACGAGACGCTTCGCAAAATGTATTTTGTTGACGAAACAACAGAGCTTTCTCCCCTTGCCTGCGCCTATATTCGCGCAAGAGGTGCGGACAGAATGAGCTCCTTCGGAGATTTTATCGCCGTCAGCGACAGGGTCGATGTTTCGCTTGCAAAAGTTTTGAAGCATGAAGTTTCGGACGGCATTATTGCTCCGGATTACGATGAGGATGCGTTTGAGATCCTTTCCGCAAAGAAAAAGGGTGCATACACGGTTATTAAAATCGACGAAAACTATGTTCCCGCTCCCATTGAAACGCGCACGGTGTTCGGCATAACATTCGAACAGGGGCGCAACGATTCAACGATTGACGAAAGCCTGCTTTCAAATATCGTGACCGAAAACAAAAACCTGCCCGAAAGTGCGAAACGCGACCTTGTTATTGCGCTTATCACGCTTAAATACACCCAGTCCAACTCCGTTTGCTATGTTGAAAACGGGCAAACGATCGGAGTGGGCGCGGGGCAGCAATCCCGCATTCACTGCACACGCCTTGCGGGCAATAAAGCCGACCTTTGGCACCTGCGCTCGCATCCTTCCGTGCTGAACCTGCCGTTCCGTGCGGATATTCCGCGCCCCAACCGCGATAATGCAATTGATTTGTATTTAAACGAGGATGAGTGCGGGGACGTGCTTGACGACGGAAATTGGCAGAATTTCTTTACCCGCCGCCCCGAGCCGATGACAAAGGAACAGAAGCGGGAATGGCTGAGCAGGTTCGGCGAAACCGCACTTGCAAGCGATGCGTTCTTCCCGTTCGGCGATAATATCGAGCGTGCTTTCCGCAGCGGCGTTGCCTATATTGCTCAGCCCGGCGGTTCGGTGCGCGATGATGCCGTTATTGAGGCATGCAACAAACACGGCATGGTCATGGCTTTTACCGGACTGCGCCTTTTCCACCATTGATTTTTAACGGAGCGGTTTATTCGGATATTCGGATATTCGGATCTGTTCGGCACTCGGCAGTGTGCCGGGCGAACGGAAACGAACGGTCAATTAAGCGGACATAACAATTAAGCGAACATAGACGAAAAGGATTTCCCGATGCAGGTGCGGAACATGCGGAAGGGACGGAACAAGGAACGGAATTAAGAGTAAAAAATGCAGATAACAAAGGATAAACTCAATATTGCCGTCATAGGCGGCGGCGGACGCGAACATGCGATAATCAGGCGGCTTGCTCAAAGCCGCAGAGCGGGAAAGATATATGCACTTCCCGGAAACGGCGGAATTTCCCGCGAACATGCGGGCAGCGATTCATGCCCGGTGACCTGCACGGGCATTGCTGCAACGGATTTGGAAAAAATTGTGGATTTTGTGCTGAACAACGAAATTGACTTTGCTGCCGTGATTCCGGACGACCCTCTCGTTATGGGGCTTTGCGACATGCTGCGCGAAAAGGGCATTCCCTGCTTCGGCCCGAGCAAGGCTGCGGCAATAATCGAGGGCAGCAAGGCTTTTTCAAAGGAACTCATGAAGAAATACGGTATTCCGACAGCCGAATACAAGGTCTTTTCGGATGCCGATGCGGCGGCAGAATATGCGGCGCACCACAGCCTTCCCATCGTTGTCAAAGCGGACGGGCTTGCTCTCGGCAAGGGCGTTATAATTGCAAAAACTCACGAGGAAGCGGTTGAAGCCGTGAACGACATGATGCGGTGCGGCAAATTCGGCAGGAGCGGCGCAACTGTCGTTGTTGAAGAGTTCCTGACCGGACCCGAGGTTTCCGTGCTTGCGTTTACGGACGGAAAAACAGTTGTTCCCCTGCCATCTTCAATGGATCACAAACGTGCGGGCGACGGCGACACGGGACTGAACACCGGCGGCATGGGCGTTATTGCACCGAATCCTTTTTACACAAAAGCGGCGGAGGAGCAGGTTATGCAAAGCATCATCCTCCCCACGCTGAACGCAATGAATGCCGAGGGACGGACTTTCCGCGGGTGCCTGTATTTCGGGCTTATGCTCACACCGAACGGCCCGCGTGTTATTGAATATAACTGCCGTTTCGGCGATCCGGAAACGCAGGCGGTGCTGCCCCTTGTTGAAGGCGACCTGCTTGAAATAATGATTGCGACGCAGGCGGGGACGCTTGACAAATGCGAGATCAAGCTTTCCGACAAATCCTCCTGCTGCCTTGTGCTTGCAAGCGGGGGCTACCCGGAAAAATACGAAAAGGGCAAACTCATCACATTTGACGGCGATGTTGAAGCAGATTGCGGGGTATGCATCTTCCATGCGGGAACAAAACTCGGAACACCCGACAGCAGCGAATTTGTTACAAGCGGCGGGCGCGTGCTCGGCATCACGGCCGTTCGCGATACGCTTGAAGAGGCGGTTCGTGCGGCATATGCGGCAGCCGAACGAGTGCATTTTGACGGAAAATATTCAAGAAGCGACATCGGACTTTCCGCATTGCGCGAAAGCCGTTTAAAAAACGGGTAAACGCCGGCACCGCCGGCATTTGCCGAAAGAACGAACATTACGGAATACGGGAAATTTAACGGGAGACAACAGAATGGTTTACAGAATTTACAGCGAAAAACGCCCCGAATTTTCGGAAGCGGCGGAAGGGCTTGCGAAGGATATTCGCGAATTTCTCGGGATCCGCACGCTTGAAGGGGTTCGCATCATCAACAGGTATGACGCGGAGGGTGTGGACGAAGCGACGTTCAACGCCTGCATCGAAACCGTTTTTTCCGAACCGCAGGTTGACAGAACCTATACGGAAGCTGAATTCCGTGCGGAAATCTGCGGCAATGCGGCAGGTGCAAAAGTTTTTGCGGTTGAATATCTGCCGGGGCAGTTCGACCAGCGGGCGGATTCCGCAGCGCAGTGCATAAGCCTTGTTGCGCAGTGCGAAAGGCCGGCAGTGCGTTCGGCAGCCGTATACATGCTTTCGGGCAGTCTTACATCCGAAGAACTGAACAGGATAAAGGCATACATTATCAACCCCGTGGATTCGCGCGAAGCCGCGCTTGAATGCTGTGACACGCTTGCAATGCGCTGCGACGAGCCTGCTCAGCCGCCGCGCGTGAAGCTGTTTGACACCCCCGCAAAGGAGCTTATCGCGCTTTACGGGCTTGCAATGGATGAGGCGGATGCGGAGTGCCTTAAAGTCTATTTTAAAACAGAAAATCGTGAGCCGACGCTGACCGAACTCCGCGTTATCGACACGTACTGGTCGGATCATTGCCGCCATACAACCTTCAACACGCATCTGACGGATGTTGAATTCGAGGATGAACGCGTTCGGCGCGAATTCGAAAATTACCTTGCTCTTCGCGAAAGCATCGGGGACAAAAAGCCCGTATGCCTCATGGATATTGCCTGCGTTGCGGCAAAGGCACTTAAAAAAAGCGGCGAATTGCGCAATCTTGACGAGTCGGACGAAATCAATGCCTGCACCGTGAAGATAAAGGTCGATGCCGACGGCGTTGAGGAGCCGTGGCTGCTGCTGTTTAAAAACGAAACGCACAACCACCCGACGGAGATCGAACCCTTCGGCGGTGCGGCAACCTGCATCGGCGGCGCGATACGCGATCCCCTTTCGGGGCGGAGCTATGTTTATCATGCAATGCGCGTGACGGGCGGCGCAAACCCGCTTGCCCCGATTGAAAGCACCATCCGCGGCAAGCTTCCCCAAAGAAAACTTGCTGCAACGGCGGCGCAGGGCTACAGCTCCTACGGCAATCAGATCGGCATTGCAACGGGCCTTGTGGATGAAGTTTATCATGACGGCTATCTTGCAAAGCATATGGAAATCGGTGCTGTTGTCGGTGCGGCGCCCGAACGGAATGTCCGCCGCGAAAAACCTGCTGCGGGCGATGCCGTTATCCTTCTCGGCGGAAGAACGGGACGCGACGGCTGCGGCGGTGCAACGGGCTCAAGCAAGTCACACAACATATCATCACTTGAAACATGCGGAGCGGAGGTTCAAAAGGGCAATGCGCCCGAGGAACGCAAACTGCAAAGGCTGTTCCTGAACCCGGAAGCTTCAACATTGATAAAATGCTGCAACGATTTCGGTGCGGGCGGCGTTTCCGTTGCAATCGGCGAGCTTGCGGACGGACTGGATATCGAGCTTGACAGGGTTCCGAAAAAATATGCCGGGCTTGACGGCACGGAGCTTGCGATAAGCGAATCTCAGGAACGCATGGCGGTTGTTGTTGCGGCGGCGGACTGCGAAAAATTCCTTGCACTTGCAAACGGCGAAAACCTTGAAGCAACCGTTGTTGCCCGCGTTACGGATACCGGGCGCATGGTCATGCATTGGAACGGGGAAAAAATCGTCGATCTTTCCCGCGAATTCCTGAACACGAACGGTGCGGTGAAGCAAATGCGCGCCAAGGTTCAAAAGTGCGGCCTTTCGGATTGCTTCGCTCGAAAAAACTGTCCCGAAACGGGGAAAAAAGCCGAAACTACCTTTGCGGAAAGGCTCTCGGAATGTGTTTCGGATATTAACATCTGCTCTCGGCAGGGGCTTGCGGAGCGGTTTGATTCAACCATCGGCGCGGCAACGGTGCTTATGCCTTTCGGCGGAAAGAATATGCTGACGCCGACTCAGGCAATGGCCGCAAAGCTGCCCGTTCGCGGAAGCGAAACGGACACCTGCTCCGTCATGGCATACGGCTTTGACCCGCATTATTCGGCGGAAGATCCGTTCGGCGCGGCGTACTGCGCGGTCGTGACTTCCGTTGCCAAGCTTGTTGCGGCGGGTGCGTCAACAGAAAACTGCTGGCTGACATTCCAGGAATATTTTGAAAAGCTCGGCAGTGATCCCGTGCGCTGGGGCAAACCCCTTGCCGCGCTGTTGGGAGCGCTGCGCGCACAGCTCGGGCTTAGGCTTGCGGCAATCGGCGGCAAGGACTCCATGAGCGGAACTTTCGAAAACATAACGGTTCCGCCGACGCTTGTTTCGTTTGCAATTGCAGCGGATAAGGCAGAGAATATCATCTCTCCGGAATTTAAAAAGCCCGGCTCAAGGCTTGTTTTCCTGCCGGCGAAACCGGACGAAAACGGTCTTCCCGCAGCGGACTCTCTTCGCACGAATTTTGCGCTTGCAACGCGCCTGATACGCGGCGGCAGCGTGCTTTCCGCATGGGCAGTCGATAAGGGCGGCGCGGCGGAAGGGCTGTTCAAAGCCGCTCTCGGCAACGGAATCGGCGTTCGCCTGAATCCCGAATTCCCGCAGGAAGCATTGTTCTGCCGCAATTACGGCGCGCTTATACTTGAAATTGCGGAAGGCTGCACGGAGCAAATCCCGAACGGGCTCGAACTCGGCTCAACAATGTCGGAATTTGCGTTCGAATACAGGGACGAAAACGTTGCACTTGCTCCGCTGTTCGAAATTTACGACAAAAAGCTTGAACCGGTTTACAGACATAAAACAACGGACGAAACACCTGTTGAAATCGGTTCTTTCCGAAGGAAAGCACCGATGATAAAGCCGAACGGCAGATATGCGCGCCCGCGCGTGCTGATTCCGGTCTTCCCCGGTACGAACTGCGAAATGGATTCCGCACGGGCAATGCGCCTTGCGGGAGCGGAAGCGGAAGTGCTTGTTATCAACAACATCACCGCAAAGGGCATTGAAGAATCAGTCAACGCATTTGCGAACAGGTTGGAGGATTCACAAATTTTGTTCATTCCCGGCGGTTTCTCTGGCGGAGACGAACCCGAGGGCAGCGCAAAGCTCATTGAATCCTTCATGCGCAATGCCCGTGCGGCGGAGGCGATCGAACGGCTGCTCAACCGTCGCGACGGCTTGATTCTCGGCATTTGCAACGGGTTCCAGGCGTTGATAAAACTCGGACTTGTGCCTTTCGGAAAAATCATTCACACGGATGAAAACTGCCCCACTCTGACATATAACACGATCGGGCTGCATCGTTCGCGCCTTGTGCATACCCGCACGGTTTCCAACCTGTCCCCGTGGCTTATGTACCGTGAACCGGGTGAAGTTTCACTCGTTCCCGTGTCCCACGGCGAGGGAAGGTTCGTTTGCCCCGATGAGCTGCTGAACAGACTTGTTGAAAACGGACAGATTGCAACGGTTTACTGCGATGCATCCGGCAGAACCTCCATGCGCACCGAGATAAATCCGAACGGCTCCGTGCTTGCCGTTGAGGGCATCACTTCTGCGGACGGAAGAGTGTTCGGAAAGATGGCACACAGCGAAAGATACGGAAAAAATCTTTACAAAAACGTACCCGGAAAGGACGAATCGGCGATCTTCCGCGGTGCAGTGGATTACTTCAGACTGTAACTTAAAACGCTTCGACCGAAGACGGACTTTGCGGGAAAAGCGCGGCAAACACAAGCCTCTTCCCGCAAAGAACCCGAAATGTTCGGGACATTCCGAAAACACGGCAAGCCGGGCAAATCGCGCCGTTTCGCATAAATGAGGCGCGGTTTGCGGAAATATATGCACCAGACCGAAAAATCGGGCTTTAATTATTCGGCCGTTTGGTGTATAATGAGTCAATTTCAATCCGCACAAAACCGCGAATAATGCGGTCGGATTGGAAAATGCAGACGGAAAGGGGAAAATATGAGCGCACAGATAATCGACGGCCGCGCAATTGCAGCGCAGGTCTATTCGGAACTTACAACGCGGGTGGCGGTGCTTAAGGCGAAGGGTGTTATTCCGCGTGTTGCCATCATTCATGTGGGCACGGAGGAAATGACCAAACGCTATGTCACACTGAAAGAAAATGCCGCGATAAGACTCGGCATGGAATGCGTGACCTATCATCTTGTGGAAGATGTTTCGCAGCAGCGGGTGATAGAGCTTGTTCAAAAGCTTAATGCGGACGAATCGGTTCACGGCATCCTGGTTCAGATGCCTCTGCCGGACAGCATGGACACAAAAACCGTTCTTGATGCCATTGACCCCGAAAAGGATATTGACGGTCTGCATTTCTGCAACGCGGGCAAGCTTTTGAACGGCGAGCCTGCCGTCATTGCCTGCACCCCGCGCGCTGTTATTCGTATTCTGGATGAAACGGGCATAGACATAATGTCCAAACACACGGTCGTCGTCGGAAAATCCGTATTGGTGGGCAGACCGATTGCAATCTGTCTGCTGAACCGCAACGCAACGGTTTCGGTTTGCCACACAAAGACTCAGAATCTCGGCGACATAACCAAAAATGCCGATATTCTTATCGTTGCTGCGGGTTCGGCGGGGCTTATCAAGGCGGATATGGTCAAGGACGGTGCGGTTGTTATCGACATCGGACAGACAAATATAGACGGCAAGCTCTACGGCGATGTTGACTTTGAAAATGTTTCAAAAAAAGCAAGCTATATCACAAAAGCTGTCGGCGGTGTGGGTCCGATGACCGTTGCAATGCTCATGACGAACCTTGTGGACTGCGCGGAACATGAGCTGAATGCACGAAATGCAAGGTTAACGAACTGCTGAAATTACCGACCGCATTGCAGTCGATCGAACGAATAATCAAATTCCTGAAGCAAAAGCCCGAAAGGGCTGAAAATACCAAGCCCGGAAGGACCGCAAAAAGCCCGGAAGGACTGCCGAACAAAACCGGAAACTTATAAACAGAAAGGAAAAAACTGTTATGGCATTCATCTACAGCGAACCTTCACGCACCTTCGGCGAATATCTGCTTGTTCCAGGATATTCCTCCAAGGAATGCATTCCCGCAAACGTCAGCCTGCGCACCCCTCTTGTTAAATTCCGCAGAGGTGAGGAACCTGCCGTCTCGATCAACACTCCCATGGTATCCGCAATTATGCAGTCCGTATCAAACGATACGATGGCGATTGCGCTTGCCCAGGAGGGCGGAATTTCTTTCATCTACGGCTCCCAATCCATTGAGGATCAGGCTCAGATGGTGCGCAACGTAAAGGGACATAAGGCGGGCTTTGTGAAGAGCGATTCCAACCTTCGTCCCGACGCAACGCTTAAAGACGTTCTTGAGCTTCACGAACTCACCGGGCATTCCACCGTTGCAATCACGGCGGACGGAACGGGCACGGGCAAGCTCGTCGGCATTGTTACCGATAAGGACTACCGCGTCAGCCGAATGCCTCTTGACATGAAGGTTTCCGAGTTCATGACTCCGCTCAGCCGCCTTGTTTATGCAACCGAGGATATTACCCTTAAGATTGCAAACGATATAATTTGGGATCACAAAATCAACTCCCTTCCCATTGTGGACGACAGGGGGCATCTTAAGTTTTTCGTTTTCCGCAAAGACTATTCCAACCACAAGGCTAATCCGCTCGAATCGATCGACAGCAGCAAGCGTTACCTTGTCGGCGCGGGCATCAACACCCGCGACTATGCGGAGCGCGTTCCCGCGCTTGTTGAAGCAGGCGTTGATGCACTTTGCATAGACTCCTCCGAGGGATACACCGAGTGGCAGAAGCTGACCATTGACTTCATCCGCGAAAAATACGGAGACAGCGTCAAAGTCGGTGCGGGCAACGTTGTTGACGGCGATGGTTTCCGCTATCTTGCGGAATGCGGAGCGGACTTTGTAAAGGTCGGTATCGGCGGCGGTTCGATTTGCATTACCCGCGAACAGAAGGGCATCGGCAGAGGACAGGCGACCGCAATGCTCGATGTTGCGCGCGCACGCGATGAGTATTATGAGGAAACGGGCATTTATGTTCCCATCTGCTCCGACGGCGGCATTGTTCACGATTACCACATCACCCTTGCGCTTGCAATGGGTGCGGATTTCGTGATGCTCGGAAGGTATTTCTCCCGCTTTGACGAAAGCCCCACTCCGAAAATCCGCATTAACGGCAACTACTATAAGGAATACTGGGGCGAAGGCTCGAACCGCGCACGCAACTGGCAGCGTTACGACATGGGCGGCGCGGCAAAGCTCAGCTTTGAAGAAGGCGTTGATGCATATGTTCCCTATGCGGGCAGTCTTAAGGATAATCTTGCAGTCACCCTCGGCAAAGTTCGTTCAACAATGTGCAACTGCGGCGTGCTGAACCTTGCGGACCTGCGCAAAAATGCAAAGCTGACGCTCGTTTCTTCAACAAGCATAGTTGAAGGCGGTTCGCATGACGTTATCCTGAAAAGCAATGTTCCCGTTTCCGGAAGATAACGCACAATAACAAACATACTCCCGCGGAAAGCAGGCGGAAAAACACAAAAACGGTTCCGCGCCTTCTCGGGATGTTCGTAAGACAGTTCATGGAGCGTATCGGTGCAGATACGCTCCATTTCTTACACTATTATGACCGTATGGCGCAGTTGCAGGCATTCCCCTTGGCTCTCCCTCTGGGAGAGCTGTCACCGAAGGTGACTGAGAGGGCCTTACAGGCGCTTTTGAATGGTAATATCAATTTGTGTACACACGCCGCGAAAATTCCTGTCGACGTCTCGGTTGGAAAATCGCAGAACCTCCAATCCAAGCGCTGTCAAAAATGCGGAACGCTCAGAATCATAGGCCATCCCCTGAGGCTCATAGTGTTGAGAACCATCCAATTCAATAACCAACTTGGCAGAAGCACAATAAAAGTCTGCGATAAATCTCCCGATGATTCGCTGTTTATAAATCTTCACCGGATATTTGCGGAGGAAAAGATACCAGAGCTTTCGTTCGTGGGGCGTCATCTCTCTGCGTAACCGCCGGGCGTTTTCCAGTTGGCTGTTGTCCTTTGGTATGGTCATATTTTACCCTCTCAGTCGGCTGCGCCGACAGCTCTCCCAAAGGGAGAGCCAAGTTTCGCTCGTAACACACTATACCAGACGATGTATAGAAGTGCGCTTTTATTTGTTGGGAATTTATAAAACAAACTGTTCCTTCATTCGTATATACAAAGTCTGTTTATCATCATCAAGCAATATAACCTCTTTGTTTAGAGCATAGTGATGCGCAAATTCGGTGTCTATATATGAGTGATTGTTAATTGATATTGCATTTTTATATCGTGGTCTCACATGCAAATGCAAATGAGGATTCGGTGTTACTTCTTTGTAAAAGTTGTTCAATAAACAACTCCAATTACTTAATTCAGCTCCTAAGATGTCCTTGTAGATATATTCCAATCTATCTATGATCGTTTTCAATTCAATCCATTCAGCGATATCCAATTCAGAAAGACTTCCGCAATGTCTATTCGATACCAAAATACATCTGCCGACATAGTCCTGTACGTCTGCTAAATAAACAGACCAATATAATGATTTATACAGCAGCCATTCAGATTCTTTATAATCACACCATTCGCACATGCTTATCACTCCCATCTCCATATTTCGAGTTGCAGATTCGCTTGATTCTATCTTATCAGATAACAGAATAAGACACAAGAACAGCTACAGTCGTTCATACTGCTGTGGCTGCTAACTGTCTTATGAATACCGCGTGTTCGGGCGGGAACCGTTTTTTATTATAGCTATCCGAACGCTCGGATTTTTCAAAAAGAATCGCTGCCGTTCGTTTTTTACGAACCGGACTTTGCAGCGATAATTTGAATCAAACTGCCGGCGGAATTTTTTGGTTGATGAAATCCATCGCCTCTTTTGTGTAGGCGAAGGTAAGGCAATCCAAGCTGCCGTAAAGTTCGGTAAGACGCGTTTCGGGAGCGGGGATTTGACCGTCCAGACTGAGGCAAATGAAGTTTTCAGGTTTAAGTTTGCCGTACATACCGCCGAAATTGCCCACCATCAGCGTCACGACGCGCAATTCGCGCACGGCGGAATACGGGAAGGTTTTAAGAAGCTTTCCTGTTTTGCCGAACACCCGAATTTCAGATTCCGTAAGTTCGAGCTTGCGCAGGGAAATATCGCGGCTGAAACGGTAGAGCAGGAAAAGTCCGCTTGAAACAAGCGCAAAGAAGGCTGCACACAGTGCGGTATACTGTGCGAGTATGCCTGCAAAGGTCAGCACGGCAAAAGCAATGCAAAACGAAAGCGCAATTACGGAAAACGCAAGCGTTATACGCATGCTGCGAAAATGTTCCTTTGAAACGACAGGGCAGATCATGCATACCTCCTGAAAAAATTTCGACGCCCCTGCTGTTTTAAAAGAGTCAAAACGCGGATATGCCCACAATTAAAAGAACAGGTGCTCAATAAGAATTTTTGCGCCGATGCAAACAAGGACGATCCCGCCGATTATCTCCGCATGTTTGCGGAACTTTTCTCCGAGTTTTTTGCCGCCGAGTGCGCCGAGCAGTGTCAGAATGAACGTGACGCTGCCGATGAAGCCGACAGCAAGCAGCAGCTTGCCGGTTGAAAAGCTGAAACTGCGGAAAACGATGCCTGTTGCAAGCGCATCAATGCTGGTGGCAATTGCCATTACAAACAGTGTGCCGAGTGCGAACGGGTTTGACGGTTCGGCCTCCTCTTCGGCGCGAACGGCTTCGATTATCATTTTGCCGCCGAGAAAAACAAGCAGCACAAATGCGATCCAGTGGTCGGTTCCTTCAACAAAGCGCGTAACGCCGCTGCCGAATATCATTGCAAGCAGCGGTATGATATAATACCCCAAAAGAGGCATTACCGCCTGAAAAACTCCGAAAAACAGCCCCATCAGGCCCGCTTCGCGAAATTTGACTCCTTTGCCGCCCGCATTGGAAAGACCGGCAGAAACAGCAACCGCCATTGCATCCATGCTCAGTGCAACGGCTGTCAAAAACAATTCCCAAATACTCATCACAACAGATTTTGACGGTTTGAATTGCGGGGGGGTGGGTAAAACAGCTTGAAGTCACTCAGCCCCGATTAAACCGCCGCAAAAAATCGTTCGAAATGCGCCCGGAGTCAAACCCAAGCGTCATTCTCGGGTTCCTCGGGTTCGTCATCAAGAAGCTCGGCAAAGACTTCAAAAAGTTCTTCAAGCAGAACTTCGTTTTCGACGGGAATGTAAGCATCGCCCTGCTCGTCCTTTGCGATTTTCACAAAAATCACTTCGGGTTCTTCTTCGTCGATCTGATCCTCCGGAACGAGTGCAGCATATTTCGCACCTTCATAGGGGAAGGTCATGATATGCCAAAAGTTTTCTTCACCGCCGTCTTCGGTCACAAAAGTCACGGGTTCAAGCTCGGCGGAATCATCAAATTCCTCGGGCTGCGGGTTATTTTTTATGTTTTCTTCAATCATAACATTGCCTTTCAAAGTGTAAATAATTATTACAGAGCGGACGTTATCTCAGCGGATGGAGCGTCATATAGCCTTCGAGAATGACCTGTGCGGCAAGTCTGTCGATAACTTTGCGGCGTTTTTTCCAGTTCAGTTCCGCTTCAAACAAAGCGCGTTCCGCAGCAACGGTGGAAAGCCTTTCGTCAAAAAAATCGTGCTCGCCTTCCCAACCGTTCAGTACAACGGCGGCAAAGGCACGAACCTTTTCGGAAGCAAAGCCGTAGCTTCCATCCATATTGCGCGGCATTCCGAACACAATGCGGCAGGGGGCATAGCGTTCCGCACATTTGCGAATGTATTCCCCGTCCTTTTCATCGTCTCCGGTGCGGTTATAGGTTTCGATGCCCTGCGCGGTGATTCCGAGCGCATCGCTGACGGCAAGCCCGACGCGCTTGTCGCCGACGTCAACTGCAAAATAGCGATATGCCATAGTGTTTCTCTCCGAATTTAACGGCAAATCAACTCTTTTCGCCGTCGAATTTATTCCACAATTATAACTCATATCCGCCTTTCGGTCAACCCGAAAAAGTCGGAAAGCGGCCGTTTTTCTAATAATCGTGATAAAAATTTCAATTTCCGCGGGTGTCCGGAAAAAAGAAAACATCGGGGACGGGCCGCAGCTTTCCGCTTCCCGCTCCCGACTGTTGCGCCGTGTGCATTTTGCCTGATAATTCCGAAAGCACCGAATCAAAGCCGGTTAGGCGGAGACTGCGGAAACATCACTCAATATATTTTTTATGCGCATCTAAAAATTCGACGAATGCCGAAAAGCTGCGCTTCCCGAGTTTTCCGTCAACGTTGAGCCGCTGCCCGTCGGAAGCCGTATAGCCCGCAGCGTTGAGCATGGCCTGAAGTGCGGACACGGGTTTACCCTGCATCATGGGGCTTGTGAGTGCAAAAACAATGCGATCCGGGCTTTCGTCAACATAATCGCGGTAACAGATATCGATGTCCACTCTGCCCGCAATGCCGTCCACCTTTCCCGTGCCGCGCTGCCACATGGTGAAATCTCCGGAATAAGTCGGCCTTGGTGCGTACTGAGCAAGCCAAACGTCCCAGCGGCGGGTCGTTTCGGAAGGAATAAGAGCCGAAAGCCAGTATTTGCTGCTGTAAAGCATGGGCTTATAGCCGCGTGCTTCGATTCGCGTGCAGAATGCATCGATTATCGCACCGCGTGTTTTTTTCGGCATTGCAAGGAACTGAGCCGCCTCGAAATCCATTGCAATCGGATAATCAAGATGATACGGTGCGCACTCCTCTGCGGCACGCTCCGCCTCTTCGGCAGCAGCAAAAGCAGTGCGTGCCTTGCTGTAGACATATGCGCCGACGGGCAGCCCGACGGCGGCGCAATTGCGCATGTTGCGGTGAAACTCCGGGTCAACGGTGTTTACACCCTGTGTGCATTTGATAATTGCAAAGCCTGTGCCGCCGGCTTTCACACGCGCCCAGTCGATTTTTCCCTGATAGCGTGAAACATCAATTCCTGTTTGTACGATTCTCCGTTCATTCATAAAGAGTGCAGCCCCTTTCGCTTATTCACATAAGCTTATTCAGGTGCTGCACAATTATGCGGCATATTCATTTATTACACGGCGGGTCTGCTGACTGCGGGATGATTCGGATGCAATGCCGAACTACGGATTTGCCCTTCCCCCTGCCTTTTTGCCGCCCTTATTTATGCAGCAAAGGCGAAAGCGGCTTGTAAATGAGGAAGCACAGTGCAACATCCAGCAGCCCTTTGAAGAAAGTGAACGGCATGTTGAAAACAAGCAGGCATTCCAAAAGTCCGTCGGTTGAAGGGCGAATGGATTGATACATGCCGATGATCGCTTCAAGCGGCAGATCATAGAGTTTCACATATGCGGGATAGACAACGAAATAATTCAGCGGCACGGACAATACGGACATCAGCACCGCGCCGACAAGTGCGCCTGTCAGCGCACCCTTGCGGGATTTGTATTTTTTATAGATGAATCCGGCAGAAAACGAGAATACCGCTCCCATGATGAAATTGAACGTCTCGCCCACATATGCCGACGAAGTGCCGTGCAGCAGGGAAAAAAGCACGTTCTTGAGCAGCGAAACAACAACGCCGTAAACGGGTCCCAACGAAAATGCGGCCAAAAGCTCGGGCAGATCCGAAATATCAAGCTTGACGAATGAAGGAATCAGCGCGGGAATCGGAAACTCAATGTACATGAGAATAAAAGCTATCGTTGAAAGCATAGCGGTTACGGTGAGTTTGCGTGCACGGGTTTGTGTTGACATAAAAAACACTCCTTTTTATCATTTGTCCCTGAAAGAACAAGTCTTCCGGGGTGCATGACACAAAAGAGCGTTGAAATTACGCGAAAAGGTGCGCAGCACAGCTTCTCTCATCCGGACTGTGACCGTCGGTACCGGAATTTCACCGGATCGTGCGGCAAAAATGCCGCTTGCGGACTGTGACCGCCGGTGGGGAACTTCGCCCCGCCTCGAAGACTGATGATTCAGTTGACAGTATGATTATACTCCGTGCGGCGCAAAAGTCAACAGGGAATTTTCTCTAAAAGGGAAAATTTCGGGTGATTTTTTAAGGGACCGTTGTATAAGCTCCCTTATTGTTCAGTTCCATTCCTCGGCAAGGAGAAAATCGCGGATATTCCGATGCTTGATGCCGTTCCGACTCATATCAAATTCATCGAGGGAAACAACATATTTCGGAAAGTTGTCGCGAATGCTGTCATACGCACCGAACTCACGGTTGATTGTTTCTTCCGATGCCAGCAGATAGGTGACCTGAACATACAGCTTTTCGCCGCGCTTGGCACATACAAAATCAATTTCCTTATTGCCTGTTTTGCCGACGGTTACCGCATAGCCGCGGCGCAGCAATTCCAGATACACTATATTCTCCAAAATGAGATTGATGTCCCGCATATTGCCGCCGAAAACGGCTTCACGGATGCCGTGATCGGCAATATAGTACTTTTCGTTGGAGGCAAGGATTTGCTTGCCCTGCAAATCCTCCCGTTTTACCCGATAGAACAGGTAAGACTCGCAGCAATATTTGATATAGTTTAGGATCGTTTCCGGTGCAACGGTACGCTGCTCGTTTTTCAGAAACTTCGCAAGGGAGGCTGCAGAGAAGGTTGTACCCACATTGGCGATCACATAGGCAATGATTCGTTCCAGCAAATCAACATCCCGGACCTTATTCCGCTTCACGATGTCTTTGAGCTGGACAGAATTGAACAGATCATGAAGATATTGCTTGGACGGAGCATCTGCATAGCGGAGGTTTGCGAGGTAGGGCATACCACCGGACAGGAGGTACTTTTGGAAACACTGCCGGACGGACGTATCGGGAGCAATAGAACGGTACAGTTCAATGAACTCCCCAAAGGAAAACGGATAGATCACAAACTCCACATACCGACCGGCCAAATATGTTGCAAGCTCACCGGACAGCAGCTTTGCATTCGAGCCGGTTATATAGATGTCACAATCAAGCGAGACACGGAAAGAGTTGATGCACTTCTCCCAGTCTTTGACCTCCTGTATTTCGTCAAAGAACAGATAGACCTTGCCCTCTGTTTCTGCGGCTCTCTTGGTGATCTCGTCATGCAGAGCCTGAGCGGTTTGCAGATGGGAACAGCTCATATCTTCAAAGTTGACAGAGACAAACTGTGTCGGACTTACACCGGACTCCGTAAGTTCCTGTTTGATTAGCTCCAACATGACAGACTTCCCACAGCGGCGGATACCCGTCATTACCTTGATGAGCTCCGTTCCGATAAACGGACGGATACGGCTCATATACAGTTCGCGTTTGATCATTAATCACAGTCTCCTTTCCGCGGTCGATTTCAGTATAACACATTTACAGATGAAATGCAACGGTGAAATTAAGAAATCATAAGTTATAACCGCTGAAATTCGCAATTCGACAAAAATTTCGGATAAACCTTAAGGATGCAGGCAAAATTCCGAACGTTAACTCCGATTCTTAAATCATAAGGACGGCGCGGATTGCGCTGCCCCATTCGGCAGCAAGTTTTTCGAGTGAATATGATGCGTTTGCGGGGCTTGTTGAAGGCAGTGTCGTGACGGTGCAGCCGAATTTTGCGGTTTCTTCGGAAAGATATTTGCGAAAAAGCTTTTGTGCCGTTTGACCGTTTAAAAAAACGGCTTTGATTTGCGTTGAACGGAGGAGCGGAGCAATATCGTTTGCGGTGACGGCCGAAATACTGCTGTCCGCCGAACCGCGTATGCTGCATTCGGCGGCAACATCCCAAAGCGCGATATAATGAGTGCGCAAAAACTCCTGCTTTTGCTCGATCGTTTGCGGCAGCGGCGCGTCGAACACGGAGGAAAGCACGCGCCAAAAGCGGTTTTGCGGATGCCCGTAGTAAAAGCCGCTTTCGCGGGATTTGACCGAGGGGAAACTGCCGAGTATGAGTATTTGAGAATCGCTGCCGAAAAAAGGCGGAATGCTGTGCGTTTCGACAGCGGCGGGAGCTTGAATTCTGCTCATGGTTCGTAAAAAGGTTTACAACAGGATGATTGGATAAGGGAAGGGCCGGAAAACGCGGCAAACTGCGCTTTCCGACCCGGGCACTTCAAATCCGAAAAGGAATCAGGCAAGTTTTGATTCCTTTGAAGTCGGATTTGTCTGTTGATGCAAAAACTTAAACCGTTCGGCCCGTTCTGCTGAAATCAGCCGGGCTTTGTTCGGTGTTTCAGTACTTGAGCGCGGAGCGGATCGCCTCGCGGAAAGGCGGAAGCATTGCGATGATGACGCAAACTGCGATGTCCGCAAACATGTAGGGAGCGTTGTACAGAAGGGAATACATGAACGCGGACTGTCCTGCTGCGGCATACTCGCCGAAGAAAACCGCACCGGTGAACAGGTGGCAGAGGAAGCGCAGAGTGCCGCCGATAAGAACGGAGAAGACGAGGTTGCGCTCGCCTTTTACAAGGCCGCCGAGTCCGATAACACCGAAAGCAATGGGGTAGTCAACGAGCATCTGAATCCAATGCGTCATTTCGGGCTTCTGGATATACTGAAGGAAGCCGTAAACAACGCCCGCCATAACGCCGTATTTTGCGCCGTAGCGATTGGAATAAACCATCAGCGGCAGCATGCTTGCAAGGGTTATGGAGCCGCCGTTGGGCATTGAAAAGAGTTTGAAATAACTCAAAACAAAGCTTATTGCGATGCAGAGCGCACCGTGAACAAGGATGACCGTCGGAGTGGGATTGCCTGTAAAAGCGGCGGGCTCTGTGCATTTTTTCCTGCGCTGAACGAGGAAGATGATGAGCGCGGCGGCAAGCACGGCTGCGGCTGCAAAGAAGATCCAACCCTTTGTGTCAACGCCTTTGAGCTTTTCAAGCAGCACAAATTCGATTTTTTTATCATCGAACAACATAAAAAAGTTTCCTTTCTGAAAATAAACGCCCCCGCAAACGGTGCGGAGGCGTGTAAGCACAAATTTTCGCACCGCTTCCCTACGCAGGTATTACCCTAACAGGTTCAAAGGTTCTTTCTCAGTACATCGGGAATAACCCGTGTACGCACCCAGCGGATGTGTTCAATTTTCATTCTCAATTATAAAGCCGCGCTGCCGAAAATGCAATAGCATGAAACAATATATTGTCACAATGTGCGCGTGACGCCCGCAAAAATTCCGATGCCCATATGGAAAAACGACTGCAATCGTGGTAAAATGAAGTTTAATGCGGCAGCAGCGCAATGCTGTATCTATGCAGTGAAAGATAAAAGAATAAGGGAAATGCGGAACGGCATGAATACAATCGAAAAAAACATTAATGTTATTGAAATAAGCGATATATCGGCACCGGAGCTTGATGTTTTTGCAAGGATGACGGAAACACAGCTCCGCAGCAAACTGGAGCCGGAGAAGGGCATATTCATTGCGGAAAGCCCGACTGTTATCAGAATCGCGCTTGATGCAGGGTATGAACCGCTTTCGCTGCTTGTTGAAAAAAAGCATGTTGCGGGACAGGCGGCGGATATAATTGAACGCACGGCGGGAATCCCTGTTTACACGGCCGAAACGCAGCTGCTTTCAAAGCTTACCGGTTATCCGCTCACACGGGGTGTGTTCTGCGCAATGCGAAGGAAGCCGCCCCTTTCGGCTGAAAGCGTTTGCGCCGGTGCAAGCCGCATTGCCGTTTTGGACGGAATTGTTGATTCAACAAATATCGGAGCAATCTTTCGCTCCGCCGCCGCGCTCGGCATGGATGCGGTGCTGCTCTCCCCCACCTGCTGCGATCCGCTTTGCAGGCGTGCAATAAGGGTCAGCATGGGCACTGTGTTTCAGATTCCGTGGGCAAGATTGCAGCCGGACGAGGAAGGGAACCGATTCGGGCGGTTGAAAGCACTCGGTTTCAGGCTTGCTGCAACGGCGCTTAAAAATGACTCTGTGAGCATTGACGATCCGCGCCTTGCGGCGGAACCCCGCCTTGCCGTTGTAATGGGCACGGAAGGAACGGGGCTTGAACAATCTGCGATAGATGCTTGCGATTATACCGTGATGATTCCGATGCATCACGGAGTGGACTCATTGAATGTTGCAGCTGCAAGCGCGGTTGCGTTTTGGCAGCTGGGAAGGAGAACAAAAAAGCACGGAGGAGAAAGCAATGATTTTCGTTGAAACAAACAGACTGTTTTTGAGAAAGGTCGAAGAGGGGGACTGGCCGTATTTTCGTGTTCATCTGACGGACAGGGAAAAAGACCGTATGATGCTCAGAAGCCCGTGTATTACGGAGGAGGATGCAAGGCTTGGGTTCGATTGGTTCCTTAACAAAGAAGAAAGAGCATACGTGATTGTTTTGAAAGAAACCGGCGATGTAACAGGCAATTTGACCGTTTACAACAACGTGCCCGAAAGCGTTGCGGCTCAAAAATCCGTAAAAGGCAAATGCGGCAAATCTCTGTCCTTTGCAATGGCCGCACCGTGGCGTCGCAAAGGAATAATGCATGAGGCATTAAACGCGGTTATTGAGCATTTGTTTAATGCGGAGAATGCAGATTACATCAACAGCGGATGTGCAGCTTATAATCTTCCGTCAATGGCGCTGCATGAAAAACTTGGGTTTTCGTCCATACTTACCGAAAGGTTCAGCTTCAACGGGCAGGACGTGGAAGTCGTTGAAACCATTCTTTGGAGAACGGAAAGCTGCCGCAATAATGCGGACTGCAATAAAAACGACTGAAAACAGATTCGACAGGCAAGAAACTGTCACAATTGCCGAAAAGGAATAACAATTCCCATATTGACTTCAGCCCGACCGAAACCTATAATGGTTATCTGTCGGTTACTTGATGCGGCGAAATTCAAAGGCGGAAGGAAGCCGACGGTATGCATAATGCGGCTGTGTGCGGAGGTAAAAGATGGCATGTGATACAAAGGAAAGGATAATCGAGGAAGCATTGAGGCTTTTTTCGGAAAAGGGCTATGCGGGAACATCCATGAGCGACATCGCGGAACGGCTCAAAATCACAAAAGCCGCACTGTATAAGCACTATTCGGGCAAGCGCGAGATTTTTCAAAAGATTTTGGACAGAATGAGTGCGTTGGATGCGGAACGTGCGGCGGAATACGATATGCCGGGAGCGGAGGACGACGAATATGCCGAAGCGTATATGAACACGGCGCTCGACAGCATACGCCGATACAGCATTGCGCAGTTCCGCCACCGGACGGAGGACGGATTCTCTTCCCGGTTCCGAAAGATGCTCACCATTGAGCAGTACAACGATTCGACCATGGCGGATTTGTATCAGAACTACCTTGCGGCGGGTCCCGCGGAATACATGGCAAGGATATTCCGCCGTGCGGCGTCAACCGATGCGGAGGCGATGCAGCTTGCGCTTGAATTCTACGGGCCGATGTTCCTGCTTTACAGCATGTATGACGGAGCAAAGACCGATGATGAAAGAAAAAGCACGGTTCTTGCATTGGATGAGCATATCGTTCGGTTTGCGGAAAGGCTGAACACGAAACATCAAACCAAAGTCGGACCGTAAACCGTAAAGGCAGGCGTTTCCGAACGCCGCAGCATAATTGAAGTAAACAAAGAGAAGAAGTGAGTAAAATGAAAAACGAAAACAAAAATACGGCGTTCGGATTCTTTTGTCTTCCCGGTGCAGTGCGGGAATCGGACTCTGCAAATACGAACTGAAGCTCACGGACACAATGGAGGGATGAAAATGAGTTCGGAAAAGCTGCCTGCAAAGGTTAACCCCAAAAACACTCCGCGCGCAGCGGCGTTTGAACTTTGGATGAACGCACCGAATCCGATGGTGACGTTCTTCAAAACTCTTGACGTGACGCCTCTTGTGCGCATGAGTAAAAAACGCGGAATGAAATTCAATATGCTGCTCTGCTGGTGCATCGGAAAGGCCGCAAGCGGGATTGAAGAATTCTATCTGCTTCCGGTCGGACACGATTTGGTGCGGTACGGCAGCATAGCCGTTAACACGATTGTGAAAAACAGCCGCGGAGAAATCAGCTCATGCGATGTTCCGTTCAGCACGGAAATTGCAAAATTCAACGCCGATTATCTGAATTTGACCCGCACTGCTGCGCAGACCTGCACCGATAACGATATTGCAGACAGCATGGTAATCGGCACTTCCGCAATTGTGGAAACGGAGTTGGACGGTGCCGTGGGCATGAACAGCGGCATTTTTAACAATCCGTTCCTGATTTGGGGCCGGTACCGCCGCAGCTTTTTTCGTTGTAAGCTCACAGTGTCGTTTCAATTTCATCATACACAGATGGACGGCTCACACGCGGGCGAATTCCTTGCGGGGCTGCAAAGGACGATAGCGGAGCTGAGATGATTCGGAAAATTCGGGAAGCTTTTTTCCGAGAGATGAATGTGTTTAACAAAAGAAAATGCAAAAAAATATCGGCAGTTTCTTCCGTGGCGGCAGAAACTGTCGGTTTTTATTTGTGCATTCGTGCGAACAATACAGGCAGAAACCGTGCCGTGGTGAATGCGCACAAAAAACGGGTAAAAACGCAGCGGACGGAAAAATGTCTTGACATGCGGTATTTTTTGCTGTAATATAATATTACGGAATCGACACATGCGGCTGAAATTGCAGCATTGAATCCGTATCTTTGAAAAAATCGGGAGGAATACTATGAAAAAATGCGAGAACTGCAACCTTATATTGCAGGACGGTGATGCTTTCTGCCCCAAATGCGGCGGAGCAACGGTCGAATGTGACTCCGGCAGCCATGCCGAGGGTGAAACAGCCTGCAATTGCGGGGAGAATTGCAGCTGCGGCGAAGAAAACTGCGAATGCGGTGAACAGACGGCGGAGAACATGCAGGCCGGTCCGCAGATGCAGTTTGTTGACGACGGAAAGAAGAAAAAGGGCAAAAAGGGTCTTATTGCCGCAATTATCGCGGCAGTCATCGTTGTGCTCGGCGTCGGCGCGGCTCTTGTTTACATGCTCGTTTTGAACACCCCGTCAAAGCAGTTCCTTATGGCGCAGGCAAAAATGTTCAAAACCGAGTGGTCGGGCAAAACAACGGTTGCGGATGTTCTCAAGGGCAAAGGCCAACCCGTCAAAAGGGATTTTTCGTCCGACATTTCGGTTTCTATGAACACCGACAATCAGAATTTCAACGATATTCTGAACAAGCTTTCGCTGGACTGGAAAATCAAATCCGAAGGCAGCGAGTACCTTTTGAACGGTGAGCTGAATTATAACGGCTCTCCCCTGCTTTCGTGCGTTTTGACGGCGGACGAGAACACCGTGGGTATTTATGTACAGGAGCTTTCAAACGAATATTACGTCATCGAAAAGGGAATTGCGGAAAAGGTATTCACGGACGAAGATGCAGGCGAATACGACCCCATCGAGTACACCAAGCTTGACGACATTGAAAAAGCGTACAACAGCCTTGTTAAGAGATACGGCAAAATCCTTCTCGGCGGCATTGACGATGAGGATGTTAAAGTCGAAAAGAACGTGACCGTGAAGCTTGAGCTGCTTGAAAAGGAGTTCAAGGGCTGCAAGGTTTATACATACACTCCCGATAAGGAGCGCATTGCGGCCGCGCTGAAAGCCCTCAGCGAGGAAATGCGTGAAGATGAGGAGCTTTTTAACTATGTATGTTCACTGACAGAGTTCTATTACGGCAGCGATGCGCTCGTAATGCTCGGCGCTTATGCTGAAGAAAGCACAATCGTTTCCGAAACCGGCGTTACGGAGGCGGAAACATGGAAGGAAAGACAGGCGGCACTTGCCGATTACATCGCGGAACATGCCGATGAATTTGCACAGCAGCTTGTTGACAGCGGGTTCGAAATAAAAACCGCCGTGCATAAGGGAAAGCCCGTTATGCAGACCGTCAAGTACAGCGAGTCCACCGTATGTTTCGAGATAATTTCCGACAGGGAAGAGCTTCTGTTTGCGTGGAAAGTAATAGACGATGACGGTCAGAACGGCACAAGCTTTGTTGCCGAACTGACCCGCAAAGACGGAATGCTGAACGGAAAAGTTGATGTCAATAATATCGATTCCGATGAAAGCAGCAGAGTTATGAGCATTGAACTGAAGGATATTTCAAGCGAAAAGAAATCGGCTCTCGGTATCCCTTACGGAACTGTGACGGTTGCGGTTACCGATGAGGATCTTCTTAATGGCGAGGAAATGACATACACTCTCAGCACGAGTGCGGCGGAAAACGGCGGAACTGAACATTTAATGACGGTGGAATTGCCCGAATCGCTCGCGCCCTCCCTTGAGTCTCTCGGTCTTTCCGGCACGCTCAGCGAGATGACGATGAAGATTTACAGCTCCGACAAGGCTTCAACCGCAAAGGCTCCCGATGCCGATTCAACGAACCTTTCTTCCGAAGAAGAGATTGAGGAGGCGTTGAATGAAATGACCGAGGAACTTGCGAATGTCATCTTGCAGTTTATGTTTTCGGAAATGATGTGAGGTTGAATATCCGCAACAAAGTATTGCGATAAAATTTGACTGCCGCTGCGAGGGAACGCGTTGCGTGAACCTGCGGCGGCAGTCGGTGCATTTAATGACTATGGAAAAAGAACAGGTTTTAGTGCTTGAAAACATAACAAAAGCGTACGGAACAAGGTTTTCGAAAGAAAAAAAGCGGGTTCTCGGCCCTGTTTCGCTCTGCATTCGAAAGGGCGAAGCTGTCGGAATCACGGGAGAAAACGGTGCGGGCAAAAGCACGCTGCTTTCCGTTGCGGCGGGCATTGAAAGACAGGATGCGGGAAAAATCGAACTTGCGCCGCTCGGACGCGGACAGTTGGGATACGTTCCGCAGGAAATCGCACTTTATCCCGCATTGACAGGAATGCAGAACCTGAGATTCTTTGCATCGGCAGCCGGGCTTTACGGACGGAGGCGTACAATTCGGTGCAGGTACCTTTTGGAAAAAGTGAACCTTGCGGACAAGGCGGACAAGCCCGTTTCAACATATTCGGGCGGGATGCAGCGGCGGCTGAATCTTGCCTGCGCATTGGTTGGGGACGTGAAACTGCTCCTGCTTGACGAACCGACGGTCGGAGCGGATGAAAACTCAACAGAAATAATACTGAATACAATCACCGCTCTGAAAAACGGCGGCTGCGCGGTGCTGCTCGTTTCGCACCGTGCGGAGGATATTGCACGTGTCTGCGACAGGGTAGTGAAACTGAAAGACGGGGTCGTTGAAGATGGCAGTCGGTAAAAAAACGAACAAAGCAGGTTCGGGGCGAAAGTGGTTTCGGCTCCGTTCGTTTGCCGCATGTGTTCGGAAGGATATCTGCCTTTTTTCGTCTGCGGCGGGCATTGCCTGCCTGCTGCTGCCGTTTATTGCCGCTTGCCTGCTTGCTTTCGGGCTGAATGATGCGCTTGCGGCGGAAAATGTGATTGAGCCCTTCCCTGTTGCAGTAATTGACAGGGATGAAACAGTAATGTCCCGCGTGCTTATCGGGCAGCTGCGGCGCATTGAGCTTTTTTCGGAAATTCGCTGCGTTTCCGGTTCGGAATTTGATTCCGCATTCCGAACGGCCGAGGATGCGGCGCCGACAGTTGATTTTGAAGAGGATATGCTTGCGGGGTGTGCGGCGGCGGTCACGATCCCAAAGGATTATTTCTATTCGGTTTATTATATGGACGAGGGCAAGGTTGATGCATGGCTGAACGGAGAAATGCCGCTTGAAAGTGAGCTGACGGCTGATATAATCGAATCGGTTGCGGAAATAATGGCGGGTGAACGCGCGGCAATGCTTGCTGCTTTCCGCATTGCGGAGGGTGATGAACCTTCGGCGGAGGCGGTGCAGCGTTTCCGTGATGCATGTGCAAATGCGGTTTTGGACAGTGCGTTGGGGCGAAGAGCCGTTTTTAAGGATTCGGCGGGTGCTTTCGGGGTGCGTTCTGCAGAGGTGCTCTTCGAAAAATATTTTGTTTGCGCTGTGTGCATGTTGTTTTTCAGCGTATCGCTCGGAATCATGAAAACAGTTCCCGACGAACTGCAAATGGGAACCGCAAAGCGGTTCATCTGTTCGGGAGGGTCGCGAACAGCATTTTCGGCTTCAAAATTTGCGGCGGCAGCGGTCATTTGCACGGTGGGTGCCGTTCCGCTTGTGCTTGTTTTTAAAACACCGTTCAGCGCACGTTTATTGCTGACGCTTTTGCTCGGCTCGACAGTCTGTGCGGAGCTGATGTTCCTTTTGAGCCTTGCTTTCAAACGAACCGAAAGATTCATGCTTGCGGGCGGAATCGTGATGCTTGCGGCACTTTTCGCAGGCGGGGTGATTTACCCGCTGAATCTGATGCCGGAAGCGGTTCAAAAGCTGAGCATTTTGTCCGTGGCACGGCATATGTTTGCAGGCATTGTCCCGGAGGCGGCGGGCGGCGGCTGCGGCTTGGGCCCGCTTGCGGCGGCGGCCGGGATTTTGGCTCTGCTGTGCGGTGCAGCGGCTGCTGCCTTGGGCGGAAGTGCTGCGCGCCGGCACGGTTCGGCAAAGGGGGGAGCATGATGATACTTCGGCTTGCATTGCAAAAAATTCGCGCAATGGCGGGCGGATACGGCTTTTTTGCAGCGGTGCTTGCTGCGGCGTTTGCGCTCTTTTTCATCATTGCGGCAACTCTCGGAACGACGCGGACACAGCTGCTGAGGATTGCCTTGACGGATGAGGATGATTCCCCGCTTTCACATGAATTTGCCGAACTGCTGAATGATTCTGACGGTGAAATTACCGGCGGTAAAACGCGGTTCGTTTCGGTGAGGTTCGGAACGCGGGAGGAATCGGAGGAAGCTGTTCGCAGCGGAAAAGCGGAAGGTGCGTTGATAATTCTGAAAGGTTTCGGCGCGGGGCTCGAATCCGGAGAAGAGGCGTTTCTTGAATACAGGGCTTCCGCCGATGCCTCATCGGCACAGGCGGCGGAGGAAATTATCGGCGGGCGTGCAGTTGCGCTCCGCAGCAGGCTGCGCTCCGCAGATTATGCGAAAAAGCTGCTGAACAGGGGCTTGACGGAAAAAGAGCTTTCCGAGCTTGAAGTCGCCGCGAAAGAGTATTATAATGAGCAGGTTGGGGCTGTGCGGTTCGAACGCATCGGCGGAAGTGTTGAAAAAGCGGATTCATCGGTTTTCGGCGCGCTCCGAGCACGGTTTTCGGGCATAGGTGCGTTTGCGGTGCTGACGCTGCTGCTGACTTTGGGGTCGTGGACGGGCTCGAATGCGGCGCGGGCGGCGGAAAAACGGCTTGCAGCGGAAAAAGGCGGAGTGAGCATTTCGTTTTGGAGCAATTTTTTGGCATTGTTCATATGCGGAATTGCGATGTATGCCGTTATGTATATTGCTGCTGCTGCGGCGGGGAGAAACTCCCCGAACGGGCATGAATTGCTTGCGGCGGGCTGTTACCTCTTTTGCGCAAGTGCGCTTGCGCTTGTTGTCGGCGGGGCGGATATTTCGGGGCGGATGAACCTTGCGGCACCGTTCATTGCGTTTGCAACAAGCCTTTTGGGCGGATGCTTTGCGGATACCGCTGCTCGTGGCGGATTGTTTGCAAAACTGGCGCTTTTGACGCCGCAGGGGCTCTGCATTGCGGGGACGGACGGCAGCGTCGCCTGCCTTGCGGTGCTTGCGGGAGCGGGCGTTGTTCTGCTTGCGTTAAAGCGGGCTGCGCTGCGGGTAAAATTTGCGGAAAGAAGGTAAATTCCCGACTCCTGTAATACGAACAGGCTTTATCAGGGAGAAAAAATGAGCTTAAACAGAGATTTGACCGTCGGCAAACCGGGAAAGGTGCTTTTGCGGTTCTGCCTGCCGTTGTTTGCAAGCATAATATTTCAACAACTTTATAATATTGCTGACAGTTTCGTTGCGGGAAAATTTATCGGCAACGATGCGCTTGCGGCGGTCGGCAACAGCTATGAAATAACATTGATTTTCATTGCGTTCGCGTTCGGCTGCAATATCGGCTGCTCCGTTATTGCGGCGCAGCTCTTCGGCGCAAAAAAGTTTTCCGACCTTAAAACGCTGGTTTACACCGTTCTGATTTCAAGCGGCGTGCTTTGCGTTGTGCTGATGACTTGCGGCTTCCTGTTCGGCGGCGCGCTGCTGAAACTCATTCGAACTCCGACCGAACTGCTTGCGGATTCAAAGCTTTATCTTGATATCTATATTGCCGGGCTGCCGTTCATGTTCTACTACAACGTCGCAACCGGAATCTTTTCCGCAATGGGCGATTCAAAAACGCCTTTCATCTTTTTGGCGTGTTCATCAACGGCAAATATCGGCATGGATATTCTGTTTGTACACAGTTTCAGCATGGGTGTTGCGGGTGTTGCGTGGGCAACCTTCATTTGTCAGGGTGTGAGCTGCATTCTTGCGGTTGCTTTCGTTTTGAAAAGACTTCACGCGCTCGAGTGCGAAAACCGCGGTGAAAGGGTTCCTGTTTTTTCATGGCATCTGTTTGGGCGTTTTGCGGAGATTGCCGTGCCGAGTATTCTTCAGCAGAGTTTTATTTCCGTCGGCAATATAATAATTCAAAGTGTTATAAATAACTTCGGAGCGGCTGTCATGGCGGGATACTCTTCCGCCGTCAAGCTGAACAATATGGTCACAACGTCGCTCACAACTCTCGGAAACGGCATTTCAAGCTTTACTGCACAGAACCTCGGTGCCGCCAAGCCGGAAAGAATTAAAGCAGGATTTGCGGCCGGACTGCGGCTTGTGTTTGCAATCTGCGTTCCGCTTGTGCTTTTGTATTTCTTTGCGGGCAGGCAGCTTGTTTATGTTTTTTTGGAAAGCCCGACAGGCACGGCAGCGGATATCGGAATGCGCTTCCTGCGGATAATTTCGCCGTTCTATCTTATTGTTGCCGCAAAGCTTGTTGCGGACGGCGTTTTGCGCGGTGCGGGCATGATGAAAAAGTTTATGGTGACGACCTTCAGCGATTTGACTCTGCGCGTTGCGCTTGCGGCGGTATTGTCGAAAACCGCACTCGGAACAACGGGAATTTGGCTTGCATGGCCCATCGGCTGGACGATTGCAACCGCGCTGTCGCTCATTTTTTACGGCACGGCCGATTGGAAAAAATACGTTAAAAAGAGCGAAAAAAGCATTCCTGTCGAAGCGGAAAACGACGAAGCGGAACTTGAAATGCAGACGGAATAAATCCTTTCGGAAACAGCCGAACACTCACGAAACCTGTTCGGTGCAGAGCAGAAAAAAATGCCGCGCGGAGTGCAGATATCGTCCGTGCGGCATTTGAATATTCGTTAAAAATCGGCGAATAAGCCGGACGGGATCAAATTTCCGTGCAGCCGCCGACGGTCACGAAACCGTCAAGCTTCCTCCCGTTTTTGCAAAGCGGACATTCGTCGCTGCGATAGACATTGTATTCGTTTAAATCGCTGCGCATGAAAATGCTGTGAACGGGTAAGCCGGCAGCTTCTTCAACGGCGGAAAATATCGAACCTATGCCCACGGGCTTGCCGCCGTAATAGCGGATGCATTCGGCAGCACGGGCCAGGCTGCGCCCTGTGGAAACGGTGGACATGAGCAGAAGAATATTGCGATTCGTAACATACTGCTGCATATCGCTGCTGAAGACCAATTGGTTGTTTGAATTTATGCCCGGAGTGATGATGTTAACGGTTGCGCCGCTGTTAACGCTGTGACTTGAATCGATGAGATCCTGCGCGATAAATGCGCCGATGACCTGCGTGTTTTCAAGGCAGATTATCGTGTCGATGGGTGTGCAGCGGAAAAATTTTGATATTTCGTCCGCCGCTTCGGCTGCCATTGCTGCATTTGACCGAATCTCTGTCATGCTGATATACCTGTCAACATGGGCATGTCCCGTTGCAAAGTGTCCGGAATAGATGCTCAGTTTAATGCGCCTGTTGCCTTTTGCCGTTATGGTGATGTTGTTTGACAGCATAATGAATACAATCCCCTCATGTCATAATATCGGAGCATGAACTGAAATTTCCATACCCGATATATTTATTTTAACATAAAGCGTCTTTTGGTTCAAGAGTAAAATATAAAAAATTTAAACAAAAATGAAACAATCACTCAAAAATCGTGTCCGGAAAAGCACGCTGAAGCTTCATGAGCGTTTCGGCATCCATCCCCGTGCCTTCAACGGCGGAAATGAACTGCAATTCCTTCATGCTGAAAAACAATGAAAAATCGTCAATCGGGTTGTAGGTCAATATTACTCTCTGAAGGCTGCGTGTCTTAGACAGCAAAACGGAAATATCAGTCAGCTTGTTTGAAGATAAATTCAGAATCAGCAATCCGGTGCTGTTGAGCGGTGTTTCGCAGCTTTCTATAGCATTGAACGAAAGATCCAGCGTGTGAAGATTTTTCAGCGAACAAATCGGGTCTATATCGCCGATGTCGTTGCCGCTTAAATCAAGATAATGCAAATCGGTAAGCGAAGAAAGCGTCCCGACAGCTGTTATATCGTTGCCGTGAAGCGAGAGTGTTTCCAGCGAAGAAAGATTTGAAATCGGAGAAAGATCCGAAATTGTGTTGCTGTCCGCATACAGGTTGATAAGTTGGGAAAGGGCGGAAATCGGGGATAAGTCCGAAACAGCGTTGCCGCTGATATCGAGAGTTTGCAGGGAAACAGCGGATGAAAACGGCGTTAAATCCGTGATTGCACACTGACGAACGCTCAGTTCGCACAATTGCGAAAGCTGTGACAAAAAGGTAAAATCGGATGCCGAAACATTGTTGAGCGTCAATCGCTTCAGTTTTTTCAGCTGAGTGAGCGGCTCTAAGCTCTGCACGGTGTTGAACGATAAATCAAGCTCAACAAGGTTCTTAAATGCGGCAAGTTCCGAAATATCGTTGATGCCGCAGTGACTTAAATCAAGTTTTGTGACAGAAAGAATATCGCCGAGGAAGATTTTGCCTTCCCAAAAGAGCTGCTCGCGGACGCACTGCTCCAAACGGCGGTTTTCGAAATAATACAGTTCATATGTTGCGGAAATCTCATACGGAATATCTGTCGGCTCAACATCGGGAGTTTCAATGCCGATATTTCCTGTCGGTGCAGGTGAAATCGGGGCGGTGCCGATGTCTGAAACACAGGCGCACAGGGCAAACACTGCGGCGACAGCTACAATAATCAGAACAGATGTAAGAAAAATACGGGATAAATGCTGCAATTTTCCGCTGCGTTCCGCTGCCTTGAAAAACATCATCGGCTTGCTCCTTTCGGGTACATCGGGCGTTGTGCTGCCGCAGAATATTTTATCGGGGATTCGATGAAAAGTCAACCCGAAAGGCAGCTTTACAACAGCTTTTCGTACAGGCTGAACCAAGGCAGGCCGTATTCCTTCGAAATAAATGTTGAATCAGCCGAAGGAAGCTTCAGCCCCGCTGAAAAAAAGTTTGGTTTCGGAATTTCAGTTCGAGCGCAAGCGCATTGTTGTAAGAAACAGCAAGGTGACTCGGCGCAAAAATCAATGCCGCAGCAGCGAGATACAGCCTGAAGTGATTGCAGCGTCTTTTTGCAGCAGAATTTTCCGACAGAAATATTGCGGCAACCTGACATTTACCCGTCCTGCTCAGTCAACCGTTTCGCCTGCTCCATCCAATAAGCCCGAATCATTTCTATCATTTTAATACAGTCGCTTTCAGCGGTGGAAGCATGATATTTTTTCATGTTGCTAAACGTATGCCCGCAAGGTTCAAGCGTAGTATCGCTTTCATAACCGCCGCTTACGCCGATAAGTCATGGACCGAGTAAGCAGGTTTTAAACTTGAAAAAATAGTATCTCATATCATGGAGTTCAAAGTTTCCGGCGTATTCGATCTTCCTCGGTTCTCTCCCGAGTTCATGCGGATCAGACAACCATATTACCATATTCTTTTTTGCAGCTTCCATCTGTGCAAGGTTCATTTCTTGTCACTCCCGTAAAATTAATTTGTTCAATTCGCGGCAATATGTAAAAATCCGCCGTAATTCCATCAAAATTACGGCGGACTTCTGGCGGAGAGAAAGGGATTCGAACCCTTGATACGGTTCCCCGTATACACGATTTCCAATCGTGCGCCTTAGACCAGCTCAGCCATCTCTCCAACTGTATGTGCAAAGCATCATACGGCACTTGCATATAATACAGCATCGGGTGAAAAAAAGCAAGCTTTTTTTGCAATGTAGATGATATATTATCGATATTCGTAACCTTTATTGCTCAGGTCGGTTTAATGTGCTATAATCGATATGAAAGGGGAGCGAAATGCAAAAGAAAAGCGTTCGAACGGCATTGACTTATGCACTGCCGGGTTTGGTGAGTGTTGGATTTGCTGTGTTTGCGGCATTTTCGAAAAGAGCGGATAGGGCGGGCATTTTGTTCGGCGGTGCCGCGGCTTTGGTTTTCCAGCTGCTGATTTTTCGGCTGCTGCCCGTTTTTTTTGATTTTTTTACGGAGAACGAAGAAAAATCTCCGTGTGCGGACTTGGGTGCGCGAAGCCGAAGACGGCTGCACCCTTGGCTTCAAATCGTTCTTTCCGCGTTCATTATTCAATTTATTACAATTGCTGCAATATATGCGGCGGATATGAACCTGAACGGTTATTCGGGAACCGTCCTTCAAGCTTATGCGCGCCTGTTCATAACGGGGAAAGGCAGCCCTGTTTGTGCGCCCGATGCGCTGGGCGGGCTCGGGTTGCTTTCCGCGCTTGGGGAATATGTATTTCCGCGTGCAATTGCTGCGGGTATCGGGGTTTACAGAGATGCTGCGCTGCTCGGCATTCCGACGGCGGGGCTTGTTTTCGCACTGAACACGATTTCAGTGTGTGCAGCCGCTGTAATGCTGTATGAGCTGATGCTGCTCGACTTCGAAAAGCGTACGGCGGTGTTTTCCGTCAGGGTTCTGCTGTTTTCGCCGATGTTCGTTTTGCTTTTGCAGCCCACATCGGGTTTATCTGTATTTCTCCTGTTTTCGCTTGCGGCTGCATATTGTGCAAGGCGCGGATATTATGTTCGGAGCGGACTTTTCGCGGCGGCTGCATCGGCATTCAATGTGTTCGGCCTGCTGCTTGCGCTGCTGCCGATAACGGAGGGAATACGTGCCTGCCGTTTAAAAAAACGGAACGGAGAAAAGTTTGCGGGCAGCTGCGCTCGCTGCGCGGCGGGAGCATTGCTTCCGGCTGCGGTCTCGGCCGGCATGATCGGCGGCTTGCTGTACTGCGGTATGCTTAATGACTGCTTTTTGAAAGGTGCGATCGGACTGCGGCAGGGGTTCGGGTTTATGTTTGAATCTGCGTTCGGACTGCTAAGTCTTAATGCGCCTGAAATATGGGTGAGCGCTGTTTCCTGCATCGCACTTATTCTTCTGCTCTTTGCGGGCGGGAGAAGGATCAGATTGAGTTATTCGCTGTTTTGCTTTGCATGGATGGCAATCGCCTTGCCCAACGTTGACGCAAAATATATATTGGTTTTGACGGCGGCGTTTCCGTTTTTGCCGCTGTTTGTTTCGGCAATTGCAAAGAGCCGCGTCGTGCGGGTGATCGTCGGCGTTTTGGGGTTTGCATGTGAAATTGCATTCGCCGCATTATTGTTCATTTAAAAGCTTTGCTGTGCGGGCATTGGAGCAGGCGGCCCGAGAACGGACTTCATAAAACAAAACTAAAGATAAGCTGCAAAAGCTCGCTGCCGACGGTCACTGCGGCAGCGGGCTTTTAGGCTTTAACGGAATTAAGTGTAAATTTGCATGAGCCTGCTTCGGAACAAATCGGGCGAATTTATTTTTCGGCAGCACTTTCCGCTTTGTTCGCAGCGGTTTCTGTGCTTTCTGCTTTGTTCGGAAAGCGAACTTTTGCAAGCAGCGAGGTGTTTTTCATCAGCCACCAAAGTGCAATGAGCACCTGGAGAACCGCTGCAATGATATAAATGAGAGAAACGTTCGGAACGTTAAGCGAGATATCAACCGAAAGGGCAACACCCCAAACAATTCCGCAAACGGACAGATAACTGAAAATCGGCGGATGCCAAAGCGCGGACAGCACGAGCGTTACGATGAACATCGCGGGGATTGCATAAATGAATGCAAGCCAAATTCGCGGAAGGTCGGGAAAGGCGACTTTGAATGCGAAAAAAACAACGGCCGCAACAAGCCACACCAGTCCGGCGGACATCAGCGTTATGATACTGCGCTTCAGCTTAGGAGCGGCACGGTGGCTCTTTCGATGCTTTTCGGTCAAAAGGTCGTTAACCGTTACGCCGAACAGTTCCGCAAGCATGACAAGAACAAAAATATCGGGAACACCGTCCGCTCTCTCCCATTTGGAGACGGATTTATCCGAATAGTGGATTTTTTCGGCAAGCTCCGCTTGGGTAAGGTTGCATTCACGCCGGTAGCGCACAATGTTTTCGGCAATGGTTTTTTTCACTTTTTCATCATCTCTAACTATCATGAGACTATTTTACAACAACAAGCAGAAAAAAGCAACAGAAAATCAATTATAATGCGATATATAAATTTGTTAACAAAAATAAACAAAAAAACACACTCTACTCACGGTAGAATGCGGGTTTTTGAACTCTACCGGCGGGAATCGGCAGCGTAGAATTTCATATGCGTGCAATAGGGTGCATTTCGGCGGGGAATATGATACAAAATAAACCGCAAAGCAAAGCAGGGACACCTGCCTTAGGCCGACATAAACAGAGGAGGCCGGTACGGAAAAAGAAAAGCGAAAGGAATCAGCAGAAACATGGAGAATCTCAGAGCGAATCATTTTGAGAGCCGGGACGGCGGACTCAATAAAAACGAATTTAACTTGTCCGCAAAATCCGGAAGGTCGGTCGGCAAGGGAAAGCTGCGCGCTGCCAAAATTATACGGGTTGTAACCGTGCCGCCGGTATTTGCGGCTCTGCTCACAACGATTCTTTATATTGCAATGGGTGACGCTGCGTTTGCAAACAGGTTTCACTATGCGGAGGCTGTTTTTTCGCTCAGCCTTCTGCCTGTTGTTCCGTATGCGCTGTGCGCGGTGATTCCCGCATTGAAAAAGCGCGGAAGAAAGTTTGAAAGGACGGTTGCGCTCATTTTCTCGGTGACGGGTTACTTTATGGGTGCGGCATTTGCTTTTTTCGGCGGAGGAGTGCAGGTTGAAAAGGTTATGTTTGCAACATATCTCTGTTCCGGGCTGCTGCTGGCGATACTTTCCTTCATATTCAAATATCGCGCAAGCGGTCATGCCTGCGGTGTTGCGGGGCCTGTCGCAATGCTGACGGCGTATCTCGGTGCTGCTTTCCTGCCTGCTGCTTTGCTTTTGGTGCCGATCGGCATATCATCGGTTCGACTCGGACGGCACACTGTGCTTCAAGTCATAATCGGTTCGGCGGTTTCGGTTATTTCGTTTTGTGCAATGTATCTGCTTGTGCCTGCGCTCGGACTGTAAAGAGATTGAATGTGTTAAAAATAATAAGATAGATGAAAAAGGAAGCTCCCCGCAAGGGGGGCTTCCCCCATTTGTTATGTGCAGTTCAAAACGGCGGAGACCCGCATAATAAGTGATTTTGGAAATGCAGAAATGATGCTGCAAATGCGTTGAAGAAAGGGCTGCTGCTGCAAAAGAATAATCGCGATAACTGCATACAGCCGCAGGGGAAGCGGATGTATGAGGAGGGGCTTTTGCAGCAGCAGCTTCCCGAACGGAAGGCTCGGAGGAAGTGGTGTCCGCGCACTGCTGCTGATGCAGCATAGAGGTGAAAGAAATGAACCGTGACATGACAGCGGTGTGCGGACTGTTAGGTGCGATGTATCCGTGCCCTTTGCGATACATCGCGGGGCGAGATATCTGCGGCAATGTGTTGCCTGTGAACATATATTAACAGAATAAAATTTATTTTGCCGAATCTGCGCCCGAATTGCATTTTTTTGTCACAAAACGGACACAGGCGGCACAAAGGAACATATATTAATGTTATATGTACTTTTTTATGTACAGCAGCAATAAAAAGCTGCACTTCATGCAGCATCGGAAAGCGGTGCTGCAAACAATGTTCAAAGAATTGCCCAAATTCAATTGTTGAAAAAGAAGTTCTGTTATGCTACAATGCAGACTGGACAGGAATAGAGTCGGCTTGCGCTTCAAAATGAGGAACAGCCGAACCGTGTTCCGAATGAGAACAAAAAGAAAAAGGAGTTAAACAATAACAAATGAAAAAAATTGCAACTGTCTTTATGGCAATCCTTCTTGCTGCCGCAATGCTGCTGCCGCAGGCAATGCTTGCGGATCAGGGCGCGGTGTTCACGATGAACGGCACGGACAACGTTCCTGCCGGAGGCACCTTTGATGTTACGCTGAGCGTAAGCGGAGAATATGCAATCCACGCTGCTCACCTTTCCGTTGAATATGATCCCAATTCTCTCGAACTTGTCGGGCTTGAAGAGCTGGATGTTATGAAAAACCTTCGTTCCGGGAACAACCTTGTTATCCTTGATTACGAGACGCTTGCCTATCAGGGCAAAATCAAGCTCGGAATCGGTATGCCGACCGATGCGATGAACGCGAAAGGCGATATCTTCAAAATGACTTTTAAGGTCAAAGACGGCGTTTCGGTGAATCAGCAAATCGTTATGATCGTAAACGAATTTGTGAATGCACCCGTCGGCGGCGAATCCACCCCGCAGGCGTTCACGACCCATAACGCGATAATCACAATCAGCGGCGCAAAGGACCCCGAGGGCGGATTTAACCGCGGAGAAGAGGCTGTCGGCGACAACAAGACATCGGCTCCGAACTATCAGCCCACCGAAACAAAACAGCCCGCCGAAAGCGGCGACCCGACCGGCAGCACCACGCCCGAACCCGGTGCGGACAGCACCAAAGCTCCCGACACAAAACCCAATGACAACACTAAGACGCCTTCAAACAGCGGCGGAGAAAAAACACCCGTCAAAGTTTGGCCGTTCATTGCCGCGGGCGGCGTAGTTGTTCTCGGTGCAGCGGCAGGAGTTGCAGTCGCTCTCTCTAAAAAGAAAAAGAACAACGAAGACAACTGAACGGTTTAAGCCTTAAATCGGGCTGAATAAATGCCTTGACCGGTGTTTGTGCGGCAGCTGCCGGCAAACAGACAGACAAAACGGGAGCGTCGGAGCAATTCCGACCTCCCAACTGATTTGCACAAGGAACATTCCCGGCGGAAATTGTTCAGCCGTTCGTACACAGTAAAAAGCAAAACGCCGAAAACGGCGGTGAGATTAAACACTTTTTAAATACTCTTTCTTATCCTTAAATGAAAGGCAGAAGAAATCATATGAAAAGAATTTTTGCGGTCTTTACAGCTTTGCTCATACTCTGTTCGGGATTTTATGCCAATGCAGAAAGAAACGGCAGTTCATCGTCCAAAATCGGAGAAAACATTTCGGACTTTGTTTCCGAAACGATTCACGGAGAAAACATTAACGGAGCAGTTTTTGCTCAAAAAAAGATAACGGTTCTGCACTATTTTTCAACTTGGAGTGCCGTATGCATAAACGAGATGGAATACATGCAGACGGCGGCGGACGGCTTCTCCGATGACATCGGGGTCTGCGGCTTGCTTTATGAGGATGCAACAAGCACTCCGGAGGCATGCGCCGAGCTTATGGAAAGCGCGGGGTACACTTACGATTGCATTCGGCTCGATTCGGTGCTGGGTGCACTTGTTTCGGAATATAACATGATTCCGCAAACATTTATTGTAAATAATCAGGGAGTTGTGGTAGAACATTTTGTCGGCGAATTTGAAAATTACGGGCAACTTGAACAAAGAATCGAACATTGGCTCGGTTATTCCGAACAAAACTGTACCATAACGTTTATCGACGGACTGACGGACGAAATAATTTCGCAGGCAAACATTCCCGTCGGCGGTTCGGCTGTTCCCCCGATTCCGCCCGAACACGAGGGTTACGAGTTCCTGATGTGGGAAGGCATATATCAGAATGTTCAACATTCGGGGAATGTCTATGCGCGATATGAGGCAGTTGAGCCGATCACACGCCCGGGAGATGTTGATATGGACGGAATTGTTTCGATCGCCGATGCACTGGTGACGGCGCGCGTTGCGCTCGAACTTATTGAACACGACGGCGTTGCGCAGTACGGAGATTTGGATAACGACGGAAGAATAACAATTGCCGATGCGCTGCTGATTGCACGAATTGCAATAGGCGTTGCGTGATAAGAGCTTACGAGCGACAGGGAGAAAACGATGTTTGTTATAGTCGGGCTGGGCAACCCGGGCAGGGAATACGCCAAAACACGTCACAATGTCGGGTTCATGACAATCGATAAAATAGCGGAAAGGCTGAATATTTCCGTAAACAAAAAAGGGTTCCGTTCCGTGTACGGTGAGGGGCGGCTCGGCGGCACGCGCGTTGTGCTTGCAAAACCGGAAACGTTTATGAACAATTCCGGATGGGCAGTGGGCGATCTTTTGAAATGGTACAAACCGCAGCATGATGAACTTATCGTAATATATGATGACATAGATCTGCCCTGCGGCGCGCTCAGAATCCGCATGAACGGTTCGGCGGGAACGCATAACGGAATGCGAAGCATTGAAAGCCTGATTGGGTTTGAAGACTTTCCGCGAATCAGGGTCGGAATCGGAAAGCCCGCACACGGCCTTATCGACCATGTTCTCGGTGTTCCGAACGACGAGGAAGCAAAGCTTATTGACGGTGCAATGATGCAGGCGGCGGAGGCGGCAGAGCTTATCATTGCCGGAAAGCCCGAAGAAGCGCAAACAAGATTCAACTATAAGCCGCCCAAAAAACAAAAGGCGGAACGAGACACTAAGCCTTCAAAATTCCGTTATGTTCCGCAGAGGGAGCTTTCCGCATTTTCAAAGTGTGAGGAAGTGTTCTTTGAAAACACGGACATGGACCCGAATGCCGTTAATGCGCCGGATTATCCTTTCGGTATTGAACAGATTAAGGATGCGGAAGCGCGGCTTGTGCGTTTTGCGCCGCTTATTGAGAAAGCATTCCCCGAAACGGCGCCGCGGCACGGTATAATCGAATCCGAACTTAAAGCGGTTCCGAATTGTCAAAAGCAGCTTTTGAAGCGCGGCGGCTGTTCGGAAGCCGTTCCGGCGGGCAGTCTGTTTATAAAAGCGGATTCGGAACTGCCGGTCGCGGGTTCGGTGAAAGCGCGCGGCGGTATTTACGAAGTGCTGAAGCATACCGAAAAGCTTGCGCTTGAGCACGGACTTATAACAACCGACTCTGACTATTCGACACTGCTTGAAAAGCGTGAGTTCTTTTCGAAATACAAAATTCAGGTCGGCTCAACGGGTAACCTCGGGCTGAGCATAGGCATTGCAAGTGCTGCACTCGGCTATGATGTTACCGTTCATATGAGCGCGGATGCAAAACAGTGGAAAAAAGATTTGCTGCGCGAAAAGGGTGTTGACGTTATTGAATATCAAACGGACTATTCCGAGGCTGTGCGGCAGGGCAGGAAACTTTCCGATGCGGACCCGACGAGCTACTTTATTGATGACGAGAATTCGGTCGATCTTTTCATGGGCTATGCAGTTGCCGCATTGCGGCTGCGAACTCAGCTTTCGGCGCACGGAGTGAGCGTTGATGCCGAACACCCGCTGTTTGTGTATTTGCCCTGCGGAGTCGGCGGCGCGCCCGGCGGGATCACGTTCGGACTTAAAAAACTGTTCGGTGATGCCGTGCATTGCTTCTTTGTCGAACCCGTGAACGCACCATGCATGCTTGCGGCATTTGCAAAGGGCGAATGCGTTCCGGTTGCGGAGTTTGGGCTGAGCGGCAAAACTCAGGCGGACGGGCTTGCCGTGGGCTGCGCCTCAAAGCTTGTTTTCGAAGCGATGCGCAAAACCTTGGACGGCGAGTTCACCGTTTCGGACGGCAGACTTTTGCCGCTGCTGCGGCTGCTGAACGGTTCGGAAGGCATTTTTGTTGAACCTTCCGCTGCAATATCCGCCGCCGCATACATGGGCATGATGGGCGAAAGCTGCACGGACTACCTGAAAAAACACGGACTTGACGAAAAAATGAGCAGAGCTGCGCATATTCTTTGGGCAACGGGCGGCGGACTTGTGCCGGAGACGGAGCGAAATGAGTTGTGCGGAACCGGGGCGAAACGCTGAATACCGGTGCCGACGCAATAACAGCCGCAGCCATTGCGGCATATATTCAAACCTTGATAAATTTTAATACAGGAAGAATTCCGCCCGATGCTTAAACGGCGTGCGGGGGAAATCAAATTTATAAACAATTGAGGTAAAGCCGAAAAAACTTATCGGCACTCACTCATTTTCTGCGGAGGGTAAAAATTATGTCAAAATATTTCGGCACGGACGGATTCAGAGGCGAAGCAAACAAAGCGCTCAATGTTGAACATGCCTACAAAATCGGCCGTTTTTTGGGTGCATACTACGGACGGGAGCATAAATGTTCCGTTGTTATCGGCAAGGACACAAGGCGTTCGGGTTATATGTTCGAGTGCGCATTGACGGCGGGACTGACGGCGAGCGGCGCGGATGCGTACCTTATGCATGTTACAACAACGCCGAGTGTTTCGTACATCACGCGCACTGATGATTTTGATTGCGGCATCATGATAAGCGCAAGCCATAATCCCTATTTCGACAACGGTATTAAGCTGCTGAACGGGGACGGCGAAAAGATGGAGCAATACGTTATCGATGAAATTGAGCGTTATCTCGACGGCAAAGGTGCGGAGATTCCGTTTGCGACCGGAAGTGATATCGGAAAAGCCGTTGACTATGCGGCGGGACGCAACCGCTATATCGGTTATCTTATCAGCCTTGCAACCCACTCCTATAAGGGTATGCGCATCGGACTTGACTGCGCAAACGGAAGCACGTGGATGATGGCAAAGAGCATTTTTGAAACTCTCGGCGCGGAAACGGTCGTTATCGGCAATCAGCCGAACGGGCTGAACATCAACAACGACTGCGGCTCGACTCATATCGAGGGGCTGCGCAGGCTTGTGATCGAAAACAAGCTCGATGTGGGCTTTGCGTTTGACGGCGATGCGGACAGGTGTATTGCGGTTGATGAAACAGGCAGAGTGATTGACGGCGATCTTATCCTTTATATTTACGGAAAGTATATGAAGGACAGAGAAAAACTTGCCAACAACACCGTTGTAACAACCGTGATGTCCAACTTCGGACTTTATCGCGCATTTGACCGTGCCGGTATCAACTATGAAAAAACGGATGTGGGCGACAAATATGTTTACGAATGCATGAGGAAAAACGGGCATTTGCTCGGCGGCGAACAATCGGGGCATATCATTTTCAGCAAATATGCCGCAACGGGTGACGGGCTTTTGACGGCGATAAAGCTTATGCAGGCGATGCTTGCAAACAAACAGCCGCTTTCCGTGCTTGCTGCTCCGGTGAAGATTTATCCGCAGCTGCTTGTGAATGTGCGCGTTTCGGATAAGGAAGCGGTGCTTAACAACGATGTCGTCAAAGGCAGTGTGCGTGAAGCGGAGGAGGCTCTGGGCGACAACGGCAGAGTGCTTTTGCGCAAGAGCGGAACGGAGCCTGTTATTCGCGTCATGGCGGAGGCACAGACAACGGAAGAATGCCGCAAGGTTGTTGACGGCATAGTCGACGCAATAAAGCGTGAGGGCCTTGCACAGCAAAAATGAGCGGCCTTGCCGTTCGGCGGGGCAATGCTTTAAAACGGTTTGATACTTTGAATTTGGAAGGCAAAAAATGTATAAAACAAATGAACTTTTTGATCTGTCCAAAACTCGTGCGGCGGATCTTCTGCGCGAATGCGAATATCCGTGGCAGGCGTTGGACAAAATCGGCGAAACAATTCTCAAAATCGGTGCGGCCCTTTCGTCGGAGGAATTCTCTCACCCTAAGGAAGACGTTTGGATTGCGAAGGATGCAGTCGTTTACCCCACAGCATGGATAAACGGTCCGTGCATAATTGACAGCGGTGCGGAAGTGCGGCACGGTGCTTTTATCCGCGGCAATGCGCTTGTCGGAAAAAACTGCGTTGTGGGCAATTCGGTGGAGCTGAAAAATGTTATTCTTTTCGACAATGTTCAGACTCCGCATTACAACTATGTCGGGGACTCGATTCTTGGATATAAAGCGCATATGGGCGCAGGCTCGATAACATCCAATGTCAAGAGCGACAAGACTCACGTTGTGATTAAATCCGCCGAAAAAAGCATTGAAACCGGGCGAAAAAAAGTCGGAGCAATGCTCGGAGATTTTGTTGAAGTGGGCTGCAACAGCGTGCTGAATCCGGGAACGGTCATCGGTCGGCACAGCAATGTCTACCCCGTTTCCTGCGTTCGCGGGGTTGTGCCGGAAAATTCGATTTTCAAAACCGGCGGCATTATTGTTAAAAAAAGCGGAACATTCGCTGATTGATTCGAAAGCGTCCCGAGGAGGCACGGCATGAAAAAACAGCATTTGCCGATTGAACGCGCTGAGAACGGAAGAAAAGCGGGGCGGCAGGTTTTATTAAAGCTGCTTATAATGATTGTCTGTGCCGCAGCGGTGTTCGGCTTGTTCGGCGGCTGCGGAGGGAGCGGAGAAAATAATCCCACGGACGCGCCTACCCCTGCGCAAACGATTCGGCCGACGGCTGCTGCCGTGCCGACGGAAACGCCGATGCCGACGCGTGCACCGCTTGTTTACAGCCCGGATTATCATAAGACAACGCCGCTGATGACAAAACTTGTCGGCGAACAGGCGATTAAAGCCGCCCGAATGGTCATAGATGCGTTTCTGAAAGGAGAAACAAGCGTGAAATTCGGGTTCGACAGCTATGAACCAACGTTTGCAATGAATACGGTTTTTGCCGTCAACAGGATGTGCCCGCCGTTCACCGCATTTGCACTTTGCAATGATTATCGGGATTTTGATGCTTCAACGGGTGTGTTGAAATGGAAAATAATTAACGTTGAGCCAAACGAACTTGACGAAAAACTGCAAAAATTTGAAGCAGTCGCAATCGACTTCATGTCCGTGCTTCGCGAGGGCGATAACGAAACCGAGCGTGCGCTTTTGCTGTATTCAAGGCTGACCGCATATGCGCAATACGACTATGAAGCATATGAAAACCCGCAGAACCTTACCGAGGACGAATACATCTATCGAACGTCCGCTTATTCCGTTATGTGTGACGGAATGGGCATATGCTATTCGTTTGCGGAGGCAATGACCTTCCTTTGCGCGCAGGCGGATATTGACTGCATTGAAGTCAACTGCATCAACGATTCCATTGCACATCAGTGGAACTTGATAAAACTGGACGGAGAATACTATTATTGCGATGCAACTTGGGATGTGGGCGGAACTTTCAATTACTTCGGAATGACAACCGATGAACGCGTAAAGGATTCCGGCGGGATAAAAGCCGAGGATATGCGCTCGCTGTCCGTTTCTCCCGAGGAGCTTCTCGATGGGGTTGTTCCCTCCGATACCCGTTTTGCCGCGCTGCGCGAACATGTCACTTCAATGCCCGTCACCGTTGAAATAGACAGAGTGAACGACAGGGCGGTTTTTACTGTCGGAAATGAGAACTACAGCATTTCGTGCGGAAATTAAACCGCAATATAAGCGCTGTTGAATACCAACGAAGAAAAATATAAACGGCAGCGAACCGAGTCAAGGCCTTCGGCAAATGAAAGCTTTGGCTCGGTTCGCTTTTTAACCGCGCATTACCAATCACGCGGCAGTCTACCCTTCCCCCCTCGCCTGAAGGATCCTTTTTTCAAGGAAGGCGATGCAATAATACATCAAAGCGGCAAGTATGCAGAGGATCACTATTGACGTCATAACAAGATCCAATTGAAACACCTGACCGCCGTAAACGATAAGATAGCCGAGACCGGATTTGGACACGAGGTATTCGCCGACGATGACGCCGACCCAGCTCATTCCGACGCTCAGTTTCAGCGCACCGATAATTGTCGGCACGGAAGCGGGCAGGATCACTTTCAAAAAGGTCTGCATTTTGTTTGCACCGAGGGTGCGCATAAGGAGCTGCTTTTCGGCAGAAATTTCATTGAAACCTGCCAGCACCGTCATTATTGTTACGATTGTTGAAATCAGCAGTGCCATCACTATTATCGCTTCCATGCCTGCGCCGACCCAAACGATTATTATCGGACCGAGCGCAATTTTCGGCAATGCGTTCAACACCACCATATACGGGTCAAGAATGCGGGAGAGAGTTTTGCTCCACCACATCAGCACTGCAATAAGTGTTCCGACCAGTGTTCCTACAGTGAACCCGGCGATTGTTTCAAGCATTGTGACGCCGATATGAACAAACAGCTCCCCGCTTGCATTCAGGCGGGCGAGCGTTTTTAAAACACGCAGCGGTGCAGACACAATGAAAGTGTTCACGATGCCGAGATCCCCGAAAAGCTGCCAAAGCCCGATGAATGCAACTAAAATTGCCAGCTGCATTGCAATGATAAAGCGGTTGTGCCGCTTCAGCCGTCGAAGATAAGCCACATGTTCGTCGGACACTGCGGGCAGCGGCGCCGAAGGTTTTTCCGCTGCATGAGGTTTTAATTTCGAACTCTTTATATCTTTCCTCGTTCTTTTCACGGTTCAAACTCCTTTCTGCGTATTCGCATTTTCCGTCGGCATCAGCTGCTGCCGCTCTCCCGCAAGGCGGAATTCCGACCAGACAGCGTCATAGTATTCTCTGAAAAGCGGGTTTGACCGCCGTTCAAGCGGCGTGTCGCTGCCCATGTTGATTTCCACCTGTTTGCGGATTCGTGCGGGGCGTTCGCTCAGGATTATTACCCTGTCGCTCATGCAGATGGCTTCCGAAATGTCGTGAGTTACAAGCACGGCAGTGTACCCTCCGCGCTTGATGATTGAATGAACTTCATCCGCAAGCAGAAGCCTTTGCTGATAATCCAATGCGGAAAAAGGTTCGTCCAGCAGCAGCAGCTCCGGCGAAAAAGCAAGCGTGCGTATAAGTGCGGCTTTCTGCTTCATTCCTCCCGAAAGCTGACGCGGATAATAATCCTTAAACGCTCCCAAACCGTAACGGTCCAGCAGCTCCGCAGCGTATGCATGTGTTTCGGCATTCAGTCTTTTTTTGACTTCCAACCCAAGCAGGGCATTCTGTTCGATTGTGCGCCAATCAAAAAGATGATCGCGCTGAAGCATGTAGCCCGTGCTGTTTGCACGCGGATCGGGCGGTGCGCCGAGAACCTCGGCCTTGCCGGAGCTCGGCTGCAATATGCCCGCAAAAATGGACAGAAGGCTCGTTTTGCCGCAGCCGGAAGGCCCGACTATCGAAACAAACTCCCCCTTGTGAACGGATAAACTTATACCCCCCACCGCCTCGGTTTCGCCGCGCGGCTCGTGATATATTAAATGCACATCGTCAAGCTGTGCGATAATGCTGTTCATAATACCCCTCCGGAATCATTAATACAGTCAGCGGCACTCCGAACAACCCCGAATCGGAGCGGCCTTGAAATTGCGCTGAATAATCCACTTACAGCACCAGTGTATTCAAATGGGGACAAAGCTGTGACCGAAATCGGATATGTCAATGCCGGCTTGAACCGCTGCTTCGGGAAATGTGCGCAGCAAAGGCGTCGGAACGCTGCTGATGAATGCAATTTCCGATGCGGCAAAAGCTTCCGGCGCACGAATGAGCGTTCTTGAAACACAGTCCTGCAATGGAAAGGCAATTGCATTCTATCGAAAAAACGGATTCGAGATTATCGGATTCGATGTGTATTCCTGTCAGAACGCCGATCCGGAGCGGCACGAAATTCGGATTGAAATGGGAAAAATACAGAAATGATGCCGGTTGAGGTTTGTGTTTGAAGCAAAATGTTTGTTGACGGATTCTATTCGGCAGGCTGCCGGCGATGGAAAATTTTCCCGCCGGCAGCTCGCTTTATAATTTGTCTGCGAAAACCTCAGCCTATTCGAATAATCTTTTCGACGGCTTCGAGCCATGTTTTTCCGTTTGAAAGGCGGACATCAAGCGAACACACTTCAACGGTATAGACATTTTGCATTGCGGAGGACTGCACGGGGGCGAATTTGCCCGCCGCGCTCAGGCAGAGCAGGTCATTGCCGTCGGAGCCGTAATAAATCATAACGTGTCCGGGAAAGAAAAGAATGACACCCGCAGGCTGACTCAGGATTGTCTCACGCTTCGCTTCCGCCGAAAGGGAAGAAACATCCGCTGCGTATTTTTCGGGAAGCTTGGCAAGGTCGGATGTGTTGCGCGGCAGCATTATGCCGAAACAGCGGTAGATTTCCATAACAAGCGCGGAACAGTCCCGTGCGTCGAGCATTCCGCCCCAACCGTAAATTTCTCCGCGCGTTTTGTCCGCAAGCCGAATCACATTGCTGTATGTAAACGGCATATATCCGATATGAACATCCCTTGAAATCGGAACAAGAGCTTCAATGAATTTCAGACTCCCGTCCGCTGCGCGGGAGGGAACGTTCACAATATAGTTATCATATGACATTCTTCCGCGAACGGATTTTATCGTTCCGGGCTTTTCCGCAAGCGAAAGCCGCATTCCCATCGTTAATTCAAGCTCCGAGACCAACGGTTCGTACGGATCGCGGCAAAGACGGAAACTGCTGCCCGTTACAACAAGAAAATCGTTTTCGGGCGCAAGCAGAGCTTGCCATTGTTTAAAGCTGCTGCACAGAGCAACGCTGTCGGAGTTTATCCAGCCGACATAAAAATATGCTGCAACGAAAAGAAATTTACCGTCGGCACTTTCATGCAGCACGGCGAGAGGCTCGTTTTGCAGAACAACGGATTCCTGAAGAGTGTCACCGAAGCGGTCGTTGGGCTTTGAAGTTACGCGCTGCGCAAACGGAACGGAGCGAAGGTCGCTGCGCTGCACACAAAAACCGAAGCGTACATTTGAATTGCCCTGAACGGCATCCAATGCACGGTTGTTCAGAATTTCATTCCGCTGCTGAGCGGAAAGCGGCGTTTGCCCGACATAGCCGTTTGCGGAGGGCAGATTTCCCCGTGCGATAAGAGTCTTCAGCCGTTCGGCTGAAATTCCGTTTTTAAACGAAGCAAGGTCAAACAACCCTGCCGATTCGCCCGGGAATTGCAAAAATGCAGCGTTCATTGCGGAAATCTGCTCCGCTGTCAGAACGGTTTCACTGTCATTATCATGATTCGGTGCAGCCGTAATTGCGGGAGCGGTACACGTCGGGAATTCGGAAACCGCCTCCGTCGGGACGGATGCCGGCGTGATTTGCGGAGTATTTTTCGGCAGGGGAGTTTCCTGCGCACTGCCGCTCGTGCATCCGCAGACAAGGCTGCATACCGCAGCGATAAAAACAATGATTCTGCTGAAAAAAATATTCGTTCTGTTCATTTAATTCTCCGTTCCTGTGCAGAGTTTGCTCCGCGCGGTTATTTTTTGCGTGAAAGCAGTTGTTGAAGCTTTTCAACAAAAGCCTCTGTGCAATCGTAGTTAAGAGAATAATAAATGCGTTTTCCGCTCGTGTCAAGCTTTATCATACACTCACAATCAGTACGTTATGTTATTATGATAAAACAGAGAGGCAGCAAAAAGCATGAAGAAGAGAAACCGTGTGATATGGTTATAATTTCCAAAACATTAGACGCTCATTCTCATCAACGTGATTTTGTGTGCTGAGTGTAACCAATCATTGAAGCCGGAACAGTTTTTGACTTTTTTGCGGCATAATTGCAGTTGCGGAAAAATCGTGATATAATACACGGGTTGTATTGCGAGGTAGCGGGCTTGAATTTCGTTTTTTTCGGCAAAACCGATGAGGGACGCGAACTGCGGAGGCTGTTTTTGTTCAGCTTTGCCGTGGCTTTTCTTGTCATAACCGTTTGCAGCCGCTCTTCCTTCCTCTATCCCATCAACGATTGGGTGGATTCCCAGTGCTTTTTCACGACAGGGCGCGCAATGTTCAACGGTTCGGTGCTTTATCGCGATATTTATGAGCAAAAAGGTCCGCTGCTTTATTTTGTTCACGGGCTTGCGGGGCTTGTTTCGGAAACGAATTTTATCGGTGTTTATCTGGTTGAAATAATATGTGCGGGTTTTTTCCTGTACTTTGCGGCAAGGTTCATGCGGCTTTGGGTCGGGGAAAAACAGGTTTATTTTCTTCTTCCCGCCGCCGCTGCGCTTATTTATTCCTGCACGGCGTTCAAATACGGCGACAGTGCGGAGGAACTTTGCCTGCCGCTTTTGATGCACAGCCTTTTTCTTACCGTTCGGGCGGTCAAAGCGGATGTGCCGCTCACTGCCGCACAAAAATTTGCGCTCGGCTGCGCAGGAGGCTGCGTCCTTTGGATAAAGTTCACAATGCTCGGCTTCTATATCGGGCTTGCGCTGATGTTTTTCATAGATGCGGCACGGCGGCACAGGCTGCACGGTCACGGAATTTTGCGCGTGGCGGGAAGCTTTTTGACCGCATTTCTCGGCGTTGCCGCGGTCAGTCTGCCGGTGTTTGCGTATTTTGCGTTCAACGGTGCACTTCGGGATTGTTGGCTGGCATATTTCTACAACAACATATTTGTTTATTCAACGGAAGGTTTTTCAAAGACAGGAATTCTTAAAACTCTTTGGAAGCTGCTTTTTAACATCGGCAAAGCTTTTGTGACGAATCCGCAGGTTTTGATTTTTGCTCCGCTCGGCATGATTTGGGACAGGCGCAGCCCCGAAAACGCATATATGCTTTCCTGTTTTTTGTTCACGGCCTTTTTCGTTTATATAGGCGGGCGCGCCTATCCGTATTATGCATTTATTCTGACGGTCTTTTCAATATACGGCTTTGCGATGCTGCCCGATGTTTTGAAAAAAATGCGCAAAGTCCGCAAAAAACGCGTTTTATCCGCACAGCGTGAAAAAAAGGCGGCTCTTTCCGATTTTGCAAAAACAAAGCGGGGGTTCCGCTGCGCCGTTGGGTTCTTCCTTGTGTTCTGCACGGCTTTTGCACTGCTTGCAACTCCTAACAGATATCTGATGTCATATAAAAAAGAAGAGCTCCCGCAGTATAAATTTGCCGAAAAAATAAAGCAATCCGGGATTGAAGATCCGACCTTGCTGAACTACGGCTTTTTGGACGGCGGTTTTTACACCGCAAGCGGAATCCTGCCGAACTGCAAATTTTTCTGCACGCTGAATATCCCGCTCACGGAGATGAACCGCGAACAGCGAGAGGCGGTGCGGATGGGCAAAGTCGATTTTGTTGTTACAAGGGATAAAACACTTTCCACATATAACTACCGGCTTATAAGCAAGGAGAAGTTCTACCTTGAAGGAAAGGTTCGGGTGTATTATCTTTACGAGCTTATTCCGCCGAACGAGCGGCACACCCCGCCGCAGCTTGCGCCCGTGCCGACATACGGAAAACCCTGGGAGAAGAACCTGATTTTATCGCTTCGGTGAATTTTCTTCGGTCAACTCGTTGACAGTCCTTTGCGGACGTGCTATAATTACAGTCAGCGACATAAAATTCGGAGGATTTGCGATATGAAGCACATCAATACCATTAAGACCCGCGATCTTTGCGAGAGTGCCAAGAACGGCGGCTGCGGCGAATGCCAGACTTCCTGTCAGTCTGCCTGCAAGACCAGCTGCGGCATTGCAAACCAGGCTTGCGAAAACAAAGACAAATAAGCTTTACGGGTTAAAAAGCGATGATGCCCGATGTATCGGGAGCGTTGCTTTGTTCAAAGTTTCTTAAACCGAGGTGCCGCCCTTTCGGGGCGGCATTTTTGACATTACAATAAGCTTGCATAAATGCAGCACTGAAGGTAAGTCTCCTATGATTCATCAATATAAACTCGGCGGTTACAACATTGTTTTGGACGTTTGCTCAGGCGCGGTCCATGTTGTTGACGATATCGCCTATGACCTTATCGCGGGATACGAATCAAAAACCCGCGGCGAACTTATTTCGGAAATTGCCGAAAAATACTGCGGCACCGAATGCGGAAGCACGGCCGATGCCGTGACGATTTCCGATATTTATGAATGCTATGACCAAATAACCGAACTTAAAAATTCGGGCAAGCTCTTCGTTGAGGATACGTTTGAACCGATGGCGGGTGCGCTGAAAGCCGCAACATCCGGCGTTGTTAAGGCTTTGTGCCTGCATATTGCGCATACCTGCAATCTCAATTGCTCCTATTGCTTTGCAAGCCAAGGGAAATACCACGGCGAACGCGCATTGATGAGCTTTGATGTCGGTAAACGCGCGCTGGATTTTTTGGTTGAAAACTCCGGTTCGCGCCGCAACCTTGAGGTTGACTTTTTCGGCGGTGAGCCGCTGATGAATTTTGATGTCGTAAAGCAGCTTGTTGAATACGCACGCAGCATTGAAAAGCAGGCGGGCAAGAACTTTCGTTTTACGCTCACTACCAACGGAATGCTTATTGACGATGATGTTATCGATTTTGCAAATCGGGAGATGAGCAACGTCGTTCTGAGCCTTGACGGACGGAAGGAAGTTCACGACAGGTATCGCGTGGACTATGCGGGCAAGGGCAGCTGGGAAAAAATCGTTCCGAAGTTCCAAAAGCTTGTTGAAGCGCGCAAGGGCAAGGGGTATTATATGCGCGGCACGTTTACTCACGCAAACCCCGATTTTCTGGAGGACATAAAGGTGATGCTCGATCTCGGCTTTTCCGAATTGAGCATGGAACCCGTTGTGACAGGTGCGGGCGACCCCGCCGCGCTTACCGAACAGGATAAGCCGACAGTGTTCGAACAATACGAACAGCTTGCCGAACTTATGCTCAAGCGCGATGACGAGGGCAAACCGTTCACGTTCTATCACTATATGATCGACCTTGCGGGCGGTCCGTGCATATATAAGCGCATATCGGGCTGCGGTTCCGGCACGGAATACATGGCGGTCACTCCGTGGGGCGATCTGTATCCCTGCCATCAATTTGTCGGGGATGATAAATTCCTGCTCGGAAACATTTGGACGGGCGTTACAAACACCGCCGTGCGCGATGAATTCGCCGCCTGCAATGTTTATGCGCGCAAGGAGTGCCGCGACTGCTGGGCAAGGCTCTATTGCTCCGGCGGCTGTGCCGCAAATGCGTATCATTCCACGGGTTCCGTTCGCGGCATTTATGAATACGGCTGCGACCTGTTCCGCAAAAGGATGGAATGCGCGCTGATGGTTGCCGTTGCACGCGAGATCAAGGCAGCGGAATCCGATGAAGCAAATGCACCCGCGTGATTTTGTCCGCGTGGTGCCTGCTTAAAACGCTTTATCAATGAAAACACCGATATGCGATTTTGTAAATAATTACGCGAAGAGCGATGCCGCACGGCTGCATATGCCCGGACATAAGGGTGTTTCTGTTCTTGGCTGCGAAAGTCTTGATATAACCGAAATTACGGGTGCGGACGAGCTTTTTGCACCTGACGGCATAATTGCGGAGAGCGAAAGAAATGCAAGCCGCCTGTTCGGAGCCGATACATTCTATTCGGCGGGCGGGTCAACGCTTTGCATACAGGTAATGCTGTATCTGCTTGCGGCCGATTTTTGCGAACGGCGGAACGGCGAAACGTGCAGGTTCGATTCACCCGATGAACAGAATGCTTCGCCGCTCATTCTTGCAGGAAGAAATGCGCACAAGGCGTTTGTGAATGCCGCTGCGCTGCTCGGCATTCAGCCCGTATGGCTCCGCCCTGCGGCCGGAGGGACATATCACAGCTGCCCCATCACTCCGCTCGATGTTCGCGCTGCGCTTGCGGCCTGCCCGCGCCGTCCTGCGGCGGTCTATGTCACAAGCCCGGATTATCTCGGAAATGTTCTTGATATTGCAGGTATTGCCCGCGAATGCCATACTGCCGGTGTTCCGCTTGCGGTGGATAATGCGCACGGCGCATACCTTCGATTTTTGCCGAAAGGCGGAGCCGAGCAGCGCGATTTTTCGGCATTTCCGCTGCATCCGACGGAAGCCGGTGCGGATATTTGCTGCGATTCGGCGCATAAAACTTTGCCCGTGCTGACGGGCGGCGCATACCTGCATATTTCCCGAAATGCGCCGAAAGGCATGACGGAAAAAGCAAAAGCGGCCTTTTCGGTGTTTGGGTCAAGCAGCCCATCATATTTGATTTTGCAGTCCCTTGACGCATTTAACGCATCGGCGGAGAAATTTTGCGCCGAGCTTGCGGGTTTTCTTCAACAGGCTGCGGAGCTTAAAGCGAAAATGACTTTACACGGTTTCAATGTGTTTGAATCCGAACCGCTGAAACTCACGCTTCGCCCGAAACCGTTTGGCTATACCGGTGCGGATTTGGCTCATATGCTGGAAAATGACGGCGTATTTTCGGAGTTTTTTGACGATGATTTTATAGTCTTTATGCTGTCGCCGCTGCTTCCCGCCGTGCATTTCAAAAGGTTGAGCAACGCACTTTTGAATATTCCGAAAAAGCCGAAAATTGTATCGGAACCGCCGAAAATTCCGTTTCCGCCCGCCGCAGTTTCCCCGCGCGAAGCTCTGCTGAGCCCGTCCGAGCTGCTGCCTGCGGAGGATTGCCTCGGCAGAATCTGCTCAATTTCCACCGTCGGCTGCCCTCCCGCAATTCCTCCGGTCATGCCGGGTGAGGTTATAACGCGCGAGGTTTTGGAGTGCTTCAAATACTACGGCGTCGGAACATGCCGCGTCGTTCGATAAGCGTTATTTCTCGGGAAATAAATTGTTTCGGGAAAGGCTTTCGGCAAAAAGCGGCTTTTCGGCGGCATTTCCCGGGAAATATTGAAACTATTCGTATTCGTGCGGTTGCATGATTAAAACTCGGCTGATATAATTAGTAACATGAACGCAACAGAACTTGTACACAGCATTATAAACGGCCGCATCGGGGCAGGCGCGTTCTGCATCGATGCAACGGCGGGCCGCGGACGTGACACGGCATATTTATGCGAGCTTGTCGGCCCCTGCGGGCGCGTCATTGCTTTTGATATTCAGCAGGAAGCAGTGGACAGCACAAACGCTCTGCTTGCCGCACGCGGATTGCGGGCGGAGGTTCACCTTGATTCCCATTCGAATATGGCGAACTATGCCGAACCGGAGACGGTGGACTGCATTGTTTTCAACCTTGGCTGGCTGCCCGGGGGCGACCACAGAATTTTTACCCATGCGGACACGAGCTTTGCCGCAATTTCGGCGGGGCTTGAACTGCTGAAAAAGGGCGGTCTGATGTGTGTAACCATCTACCACGGAGGGGCGACGGGATTCGAGGAACGGGACACGCTGCTTGAACTGCTTCGCGAAATCGACAGCGACAGGTTTCAGGTTATTTCAACCTTTTTTCACAATTGGAAAAAGGAACCTCCGATTCCGATTTTTATTTATAAATACACGGACAGCGAGCGGGATTGATGCAGAACGGAAGAATGCAGAACGGAAAAATGCAGAACGGAAAATTTGAATTGATAACGACCTGCGGCAATGCGCGAAGGGGCAGGATGCACACGGTTCACGGCGAAATTGAAACTCCCGTTTTCATGAACGTCGGCACTGCGGCTGCAATTCGCGGCGGAGCGGGAACGGATGATCTGCGCCGAATCGGCTGCCAGGTGGAGCTCTCCAACACATATCACCTGCATATTCGTCCGGGTGATGAGCTTATACGCAAGCTCGGCGGTCTGCACAAATTCATGAATTGGGATGCGCCCATTTTGACGGACAGCGGCGGTTTTCAGGTTTTTTCGCTTGCACACAGGCGAAAAATCCGTGAGGAAGGCGTGAGCTTTGTTTCATATATCGATGGGAAGAAGATTTTCATGGGTCCGGAGGAATCCATGCGTATCCAATCCAACCTTGCGTCAACGATCGCAATGGCATTTGACGAATGCATTCAGAATCCTGCACCGCGGGGATACGTTGAAAATTCAATTGAACGCACCACGCGCTGGCTCCATCGCTGCCGTGCCGAATTGGACAGGCTCAACGCACTTGAGGACACGCTCAACCCGAATCAACTGCTGTTTGCAATCAATCAAGGCGGAACATATTCGGATCTTCGCATTCGTCACATGCGGCAGATCGCGCAGGTTCCCGCTGCGGGTTATGCGATAGGCGGGCTTGCCGTCGGCGAAACTGCCGATGAAATGTACGATATAATTGAGGCAGTTGAACCCTATATGCCAAAAGACAAGCCGCGCTACTTAATGGGCGTCGGCACGCCGCTGAACATCCTTGAGGCTGTTCATCGCGGGGTGGATTTTTTTGACTGTGTGCTGCCGCTGCGCAATGCACAGCACGGAAATGTTTTCACTTGGAGCGGCAAAATGCGGCTGCTCGCCGAAAAATACAAACTTGATTCCCGCCCGATAGCGGAGAGCTGCGGTTGTCCCGCATGCAAAAGTTACTCCCGCGCATATATACGTCACTTGCTGAAGGCTGACGAACGGCTCGGTATGCGGCTCTGTGTGCTGCACAATTTGTGGTTTTACAACGAGATGACAGCAAACATGAGGAGCAGCATCGAAAACGGTGAATTTGAGGAGTTCTATCATAAATACCGCGGCATACTCGGACAATTTGCGGAGGATTAAACGGAACGAATAAGTGCGTATTGAACCGCTTGATGTTCGTTTGAGCGGCGGACATATGTGCTTTGCGGCTATAACCGTTTCACGGCAGCGATATCATTCCGCAAAAGCTGATATAAAAATTAAAGAAAGGAAGCTTTCGCTGCGGCGGAAGGTATGGTCATAAAAATGAAACTTGCAGAAGCATTGCAGGAAAGAGCGGATTTAAATCGCCGCATTGAACAATTGAATGCACGGCTGTACAGAAATTCAAAGGTTCAGCAGGGAAGAAACCCCGAAGAGGATCCCGCAGAGCTGATTTCGGAGCTGGACGGCTGCATTTCGCGGCTGGAGTACCTGATCGCAAAGATAAATATATGCAATTGTCACACAAAAACTCCCGACGGGAAAAGCATTACCGAGCTTATTGCAAAGCGTGATTGCCTGAAAATAAAAATCGATGCCTATCGCGATCTTGCGGGCAATGCAAGCAGCTTGTGCGACCGCGTGACCCGCTCCGAAATTGTGATTTTGAGCACCGTGGACGTTCGCGCGCTTCAAAAGCAGATCGATGCAATGTCCCGTGAGCTGCGCTGTACCGACAATATGATTCAGCAGCTTAACTGGCTTACGGAAATTGAATAAAAAATAGGTGTATGTAGCTTTCGGGGCGAATGCAAAACTCCGCAGCTGAGTTATAAGCTGCAACAAGTTGAACCGTCGGGCAGGTTTTTATTATCGTTCGGCCCCGATTGTTACGCTTGCAAAACTCATTGAGCATTTTTACCACCGTGCATTGACCGGAAGCGAGGGCGGGAACGGGGCATCAACGTATTTACTGCATTAAAAAGAAGGTGAAAATATGACAGCAGAGCAGCTTTGGAGCAAATTTGCCGAGAAAAACGGCATCAAACATAATGAATACGAGGCGTGGCAATTCGGCGACGCACCGGACAAGCTTGCCGAACTTGTGCTGCGCGGCATAAAAACGGGCACGGCTTCCGCCGAGGAGCTTTACAAAATCGATAATGAGCCGATTCCGACGGAGGGAGAATACAGCGTTATACTGAACTCCCGAGATGAGGCGGTCTGCGTTATCAGAACAACAAAGGTCAGCGTTGTTCCGTTTTGTGACGTAAGTGCGCATCATGCTTTCTGCGAGGGCGAGGGCGACAGAAGCCTTGCCTACTGGCGCAAGGTTCACGAGGAGTTCTTCCGGGACGAATATGCTGCCTGCGGACTTGAATTTTCTCAGGACATTCCCGTTGTTTGCGAGGAGTTTGAGCTGCTTATGAAAGCGGAGGAGTGTTGAGAGCGATACGAGCAAATCAAAACTCAAACCCCTGCGGGTCAATCGATTCGCAGGGGTTTAATGCTGAAATGTTCAGCGGCGCTTATATGCAGTCGTAAGTTAATTGCGGCTGTTTTTCTTTTGTGTTGAAGGAATCAGCTGTGCGGCGACCGTGGCGGCAAACATGATTCCGCAGCCGAGAATTTCGCGCGGGGTCATACGCTGATTGAGCAATAAAAAGCCGGCAATTACCGAAAAAACGGATTCAAGGCACATAATCAGGGAAGCGATCGCGGGGTCTATGCCGCGCTGTCCGATAACTTGCAGGGTATAAGCTATTCCGCAGCTCAGAATGCCCGCATAGAGCAGCGGCCCTGCGGCATTCAGTATTGCAGCAAATGACGGAGTTTCAAAAAACAACATGCCGATACCGCTGAACACAGCCGCAACGGCAAATTGAATGCAGCTCAGAGCGATACAGTTCACCTGCGGGGAGTAAATCGAAACAAGGATTATCTGCACAGCGAAAAAAACCGCGCATCCAAGGTACGCAAGATCGGACAGCTCGATATTGAACGCTCCGCGTGCGGGGTCAACACTCAAAAAATACAATCCGACAGCTGATACGACGGCGCAGAGCCAAATGAGCGGATGTGTCTTTTTTTTGAAAAACAAACCGACAACAGGAACAAGCATTATATAAACGGAGGTTATGAACCCGGCTTTGCCGACGGAGTCGCCGTTTGTAATGCCCAATTGCTGCAAATTTGAGGCAATGCAAAGCATGATGCCCAAAAGAATGCCGCCGACAAGCAGCTTTTTTGAACTGCTTTTTTCATGAGCTGTCGGGGCTGAATCAATCGCAGAGCTGTTCGCTGCTTTTTTTGCTTCAAATCGGCCGAATATCGGAATGAACGGCAGAAGCACCGCCGAACCGATTAAAAAACGAACAAAATTAAAGGTGAACGGCTCAATATGCGCCGAGGCATCACTTTGCGCAACAAAAGTTATGCCCCAGATGAGAGCCGAGATAAACAAAAGTATTCCACAACTAAGTTTTTTCATACGAGGTAAGTGTTTTGATTAATCAATCGCTTTACTCCAAAAAAAGTTTGGTTTGTTTATAAACATCGCCGCTTCCGAGCGTCAGAACGATGTCTCCGGCAGCAGCATTGTGCAGCAGGTAATCGTTAATCTGCTCAAAAGTCGGTATGTATTCGGCGTTGTTCGTTTCGGCGTTGATGCCCGCAACCATATCGCGTGCATGAACAGAGCCGTCGTCCTTCTCCCTGCCGGGGTAAATATCGGGCACAAGCACTTTGTCCGCGCCCCTGAAACAGTCAACGTTCTCGGTGAAGAGCGTTCTTGCGCGGGTGAAGCTGTTGCATTGGAAAACAACAAAAAGCTTTTTGTGCGGAGTGCGCAGTGCGCAGTCCATTGCGGCGCGAATTTCGGCGGGATGATGCGCATAATCATGGAAAACACGAACGCCGTTTCGTTCGCCGTAGTATTCGAAGCGGCGCTGCACCGAACGGAATCGGGCAAGTGCGGTTATGACCGTTTGAATATCCGTGCCGTGTTCAAGTGCAACTGCGGATGCCGCAATTGCATCGAGCATATTGTGCTGTCCGGGAACATGAAGCGTGACTCTTCCGAGTCTTTCCCCGCGGTGCATAAGGTCGAAGGAAGCGCAGCCGAGTTCATCATAATGCACATCCGCAGGGTAATAATCCGGCGAATTGGTGAGGTCAAGTCCGTATGTTGTCTTTCTGCCGCCGAATTCGTCCAGCAGTTGCCGCACATGCGAATCGTCGGTGCAGCCGACAAACAAACCGTCGGCGGGCATTCTTGCAACAAATTTGCGGAACGCATTGACAATATTATCCATTGTCTTGAAATAGTCAAGATGATCGTTGTCGATATTGTTGATAAGCACAACCGTTGGATGCAGCGTCAAAAAGCTTTCAACGTATTCACATGCTTCGGTAACAAAAAGGTCGTGGGAACCCAAGCGAATGCCGCCGTGCAGAAAATCAACCATGCCGCCGACATGAACGGTCGCATCAAGTCCGCCGTTTTCGGCAATGAGTGCAAGCATGGAGGTAATTGTTGTTTTGCCGTGGCAGCCGGCAATTCCGATGACTTCGCGATAGCTTCGGCTGATGATGCCGAGAGCAACGGAACGCTCGATTTCCGGAATGCCGAGTTCGCGTGCGCGGACGCGTTCCGGGTTGTCGGGTTTTATTGCGGCTGAATATATAACAGTGCCGCAGCCTTCAACGTTTTTCGGATCATGTCCGATGAAAACGGGAATGCCGAGTTCCTCAAGCCGCTTTGTGAAGGGGGATGTTGTGCTGTCCGACCCCTGAACTTCGAATCCACGCCCGCGCAGAATCTGTGCAAGCCCGTTCATCGAACAGCCGCCGATGCCGATGAAATGAACCTTGCCGCGAATTGCGGCGTTGCTGCCGTTATTATCCATTAAAAAATCCTTTTCAATCTGTTTAATTTTTTGCAGCTCCGAAAGCCGGATTCGGAACGCGTTCGACCTTTTTTGCGTGTTCGCATACAAGGAGCTTTGACAAAAGCGACTTGTATCCCGCAGAATTCGGCATATTCTATTATACTCTGCACGGCGGTTTTTTGCAACAGAAAACGTTCGGCGGTTTATCCGTGCAAAGTGAACCGCTCTGAACGGCAGCATCCGCGTCTTCAACCGCAATCGGTGTGAATTCGTATCCGAGCAGGTCAAGAAAACGCAGGATATCGATTGTTTTAACGACCAGGGACGCAGTGTTTATGTTTGGATGAATCAGCATGCGCTCCTCATTGAGCAGGTCCCTGTCGATTGCAACGTGGACGCAGTGCATTGTGTCGTTAAGAAGTCCCGTGACTGTCACGGAACCTTGGGTGAGTCCGAGTATGTTTTCGAGCTGCTCCGCTGTTGTGAAACTCAGCCTTGCAACGCCGAGCTGTTTGCTGACCGATGCGGTTCGGAATTTTTTGCTGCTGCCGAGCATAACAAGAAAAAATGCCGTACCCTGCCTGTTTGTGAGAAACAGATTTTTGCAGTGGCTTGCACCGGTGCCCTCGCCGATCGCGGCACATGCTTCCATGGTTGCGGCAGCGGGGTGTTCGATGCGGGTATATTCAATACCCATTCTGTCCAATGCGGCGTAAACGGGCAGCTCTTTTTCGTTCATCATTTTCTGTCATTTCCTTCTTTTTATTGTTTTGCCGCCCATGCGGGAACGGGTTGTTTTATTTATGGTACGGTTCGTTGTTCATGATTTTGAAGGCACGGTAGATTTGCTCAAGCAGCATGATCCGAAAAATCTGGTGCGAAAACGTCAGCTTTGAAAAGCTGAGCCTGAAGTCGGCACGATGCAGCACACTGTCATTCAGCCCGTTTGAGCCGCCGATTACGAAAACAAGCCGGCTTCTGCCGTTCAACATATAATAGGAAAGTTTATCCGCAAGATCAGGTGATGAAAGCTGTTTTCCCGCAATATCAAGCGCAATAACCGTGTCCTCTCGTGAGATTTTTTCAAGGATGCGGCTGCATTCCGCTGCCTTGACCTGCTCAAGTTCCGCCGGGCTTAATCCCTCCGGTGCGCGTTCGTCCGCAAGTTCGGTAATCTCAACTTCCGCAAACCTTCCGAGGCGTTTGCGAAACTCGTTCACGGCATCCGTATAAAATTTTTCTTTCAGTCTGCCAACGCAGATAATTCTGATTTTCATAATAAAACCTTTTGAACCGATACGCCGGATTCGGCAGCCTCCGTTCGGCTCCGACGGTTCGGCGGCGTGTATAAATCAAACTTCAAAAACTCCGGTGACTCCGTCGCGCTTTGCAACAACAAGCTGCATATCGGATATTCCCGCCGCTTCAAGCGCTTGCGTAACGGTTGAGAAGGCCGTCTCTTCGGTGTTGTTTTCCTGACTCAAATGCCCGAGTACGGCTCGACGAACCCCGGTTGAATACAGGCGGACAAGCGCTGCACCGCAGTCCGCATTGGAGAGATGCCCGTTATCGGACAGAATGCGTTTCTTAAGCACATAAGGGTAAGGGCCGGTTTTCAGCATTTGAACATCGTGGTTCGATTCAATGAAAACAAGCTGTGCTCCTGCGGCCTGATTCAGCATGGATTCGTGAACGCAGCCGATATCGGTCATGTACGCAAGCTTGCTTCCGCGGCTGATGAATATGAAGCCGACGGACTCCTTTGCGTCATGCGGCGTTTTGAAAGGAAGAATATTGATGTCTCCGATATAGAAATCTTCATCTGTGCGAAAAACACGCACGTTCCTGAAATCCACCTGCTTCACGATGGGATTCATTGCCTCCCATGTGCCGGCATTGGCATAAACGGGCATGTCGTACTTGCGTGAAAGTATTCCGACGGCGCGGGTGTGGTCAATATGGTCGTGTGTAACAAGAATGCCGTCAATAGAGGCGGGATTGATGCCCGCGGAAGCCAACGCTCCGCAAACAGCTTTGCCGGTCAGCCCCGCATCAACAAGCAGGGTTGCCTTCTCCGTTTGAATAACGGAACAATTTCCCGATGAACCGCTGAAAAGCGGAATAAAGCGCATAGTTTTGTCTCCAAAAAGTTTCTGAACCGAAAAGCTGAGCAAATCTGCAAAGTTGAACCGCATTTGATTCGGCTTTTCGGATGCATGGCGGTAAAGCGGGCATTGCCGCCGAACGCATGTTAATTTTACAATTGAGGGCGGCAAATGTCAACCGCACAAGCCGTATATCGGCGTGTTTTCGGTGCAGCGGAGCGTGTGAATCCGGCGGAGCATGTGATGCGGAGCGCTTGTAATCAGCTCTGCTAAGAATTTAAAATCGAACAGTATTACCGCACTCTCAAACGAAAAAGAACGCCCAAACAGTCTGCGTAAAATTTTAAATATTTTTTTAAAATTCTCCGTTCTTTTTTTGCGATACTGAGCAAAATTAATTCAGGTAATACAGAAAACATTTTGAATTAAAAGGAATATGCGGCAATAGATTGTGTCAAAAATAAATCAAAATAATGCAAAAAATTGTTTGCATGTTTGCGAAAGATTTGATATAATATTAATCGACCATAGAGTATGTGCGGAACAACGGCACAATTCGGCGTTTGCAGCGCACTCGAATCGGTCATTGCTTCAAAGCTATTATCCGAAGCGGGATCCGCAGAGGATATTAGACTTATAATTCTTTGGAAGGAGATTCACGCATGAAGAAATTCCTCGCAATGCTTATGGCAGTCATGATGGTACTCTCTCTGGTTACCGTTCCTGTCATGGCAGAGACCCCTGCGGCGAACGATCCGCGTCTTAGCACCGCGCCCAAGACCGGTACCGCTGCAGCACCCGCAGACGCTGCGAACCTCAATGAGGCTCTCAACGTTGCAGGCGGAACCCTCACCTTCACTTCTGAAGGCGACCATCCTTGGATCGTAGACGGCGATGCTGCAAAGAGCACCAACGTCAACGTCGCAAACTCCACCTCCACGGTTTCCACCACGGTTACCGCGGCAGCAGGTGACATCCTCCAGTTCGACTTTATGTCTTTCGGCGAAGGTTCGGGCGACTACGTTTGGGATGGTCTCCATCTCACCGTTGACGGCACCGAAGTCATGAAGTGGAGCCGCGTTGAAACCTGGACCACCTATGCAGTCGAACTCACCGCAGGTGAGCACACCGTTGCTTGGTCCTATCAGAAGGACGGCTCCGTTGATAGGGAAGGCGACTACGCAACCGTTGACAATGTATACGTCGGCGCACCCGTAACCCCCAACGCAATCAATGTTGAAGCAGTTTCCGTTCCCGCAGGCCGCAGGGCAACTGTTTCCTACACCGTTCTCCCCGCAGAGGCATTCAACAAGAACGTTACCTTCAGCACCGCAAACACCGCAATCGCAACCGTTAACGAAAACGGCGTTGTTGTCGGCGTTGCGGAAGGCACCACCACCGTTACCGT